>ERZ500978.10-NODE-10-length-244862-cov-6.521582_pt1 | contig 244862 bp, 190 predicted proteins | sample MGYA00248870_ERZ500978 | MGnify/ENA primary metagenome ERZ500978 (study PRJEB25958, sample SAMN03398513) | human skin metagenome | study: EMG produced TPA metagenomics assembly of the Human Skin Microbiome Metagenome (human skin metagenome) data set. | reverse complement strand
ATCCGACGTACGCAACAAGTACAGTCCGTGCTGCCATACAGGATCGTAAATATGCGGCTGCGAGCAGACCGCCATGAGCTCGATTTCCGAGAGCACTTTCAGCTGCGCATTTGCATCAGTCATGGCCACGACCCAATGTCGCATATACTGAGTCGACTCTGCATCATTTGGCAGGCCGAACTTGTGCAGCACTTTCGCCAGCACATCCGTAGCTTGCGTGCATCGACTCACATCGACACTTCTTGAAGACCCGTCTTCCGCTAAGAACTTGACAATATGCCGCCGGATCGTCTCGAGACTTTGGACTGAGCTCCCAGTCGCCGTCGGTGCAGTGGTCTTTTCCGATCGAGCATCATCGGCCTCTGTCTCCGTGCGTCGCAAATTGTACGGCGCACTAATCTGTCCGACACGCGTCTTATTTGCGAATGCGCCTCGTCCCACGGAGTATCCTGCATTCGACGAATTCGAGGTCGATGTGGCAGTAGCTGGACGACGCATCCGCTGAGCACTTGGGCTTCGCGGTTGGGTCTGGTTCGTAAAATTGCCACTACCAGCGCCGCTGCTAGCAACGTTGCCAAAATAATTGGTCACAATCGGGCTACTGGCACTGTGGTTCCCAATGGTGGGGCTGCAAGGTCCTTGGCCAAAAGCACCAGGGTTGGCCGATGTGTGCATCGTGTGTCCGACTCCCGTCGCAGTGTTTGGACGGCGGCTTTGAGCCAACGGCGTTGCGTACGAGCTACGCTCCTGACCCTGTCTGTCCATCGACGGCGCACGTGGCGCATACACTGGTTGTGAGGCGATAGGAGGCATGGCCCCAACTGGTGTCGTGTGTGTCGTTTTCGACGTAGGGGACAGTGGCACCCCGGAGAACGAAAGTGGCGGTGCGAGCATGGAACCCTCCACAGGTGCCATCGATGCTGCTCTCAAGGCTGAACCTGGTGGCGCGGCAGTTGCGACTGGAGTTGCGGCTGTTCCGGTACCTGCTGCTGACACAATGGCTGGCGAAAGCGACGACGTGGAAATAGACATGGATGTGGGCGCAGGTACCGACGCCGGCACTTGTGCGGATAAAGCTGCATGAGCAGGCGCAGGCATAGAAGCAGATTTAGACATTCCCCTGGTGGGCGATGCGACTGAACCAGCAGAAGCATTTGACAAACCTACATTGGCCGAACACTGCTTGTTTAAAATGCGGATGGCTGCAAGAAGTCGCAACCGATCACCCACACTTGGTATGCCCATTTCCTTTAGGATCCCGTGATCTAGTCGGAGCAACGCACCACCGCGGATGTCATTCTGGATAAATGCCGATTCGTGTTGCCCCAGTTTGTTGTCATGAAGCCATGAAGTCACGTCTTGCAAACTCCAGGAACGAACTGCCCTGTTAGTCCAATTCAGTATGCATGTGTTCTCTCACCTGTCTGGTATGTAAGTGCGGGTTCTTTGCCAGAGCCAGAGGGCAGCGTTGAGTCCATTCCTGGCCGCTGGGACGGCTCGGTCCCTTTCGTTCGGATCAAAGCACGTCTGCCGTTGTGTTGCCGAGAATTCCACCGAACCCTACTTGATGACAAAGCACGTAGGGCGAGCGAAGCCCATTTTCAAGGCATACCTGACTAGAATCGCATAAATGCGCAAAACAGCGACATTACACCACCGTCGCACACAGCGGTCTCCACTCATTGGACAAAAAAAGGCCGAGCGTCGCAGTGCGGCCCAGGGCAATCATCTCTGCTTCGCCTGTAAGCAAGGAAGAGGGGGGTACTTTTGTGTCTATCCGAGGTCCTTTTTGATTTTCTTTCAATTCACGGCCGAGATCCGTGGGGCGAGCGAGTGCGAGTTGGCAGGCCAGATTCTTGGGACATGTCAAGTGAATGTAACATGCGAGTGGGAGGAAAGTAAGTGTAGAACAATGTAAGCCCCACATCATTAATCTCGTGCACCATTAAATCTTACAACCTGTGACATCTCCGTCATTTGGCTTCTCTGACCCAATATGCCATCTTCTGGTGCTGATCCTATTCTTTTATCACTATTTGCCAACCGCTTTATGGCCGTTGCAGAATCCATGGGCCGCTCCCTGCAACAGACTTCCATTTCTACCAATATCAAGGAACGTCTTGACTTTTCTTGCGCTATATTTGCCGCTGATGGTTCCCTCATTGCTAATGCACCGCACTTACCTGTGCACCTTGGGAGCATGAGCTTCGCCGTGCAGTATCAGGCGGAACATTTGCATGAGCTGGGTCAAGGCTCCTTCAAGCGCGGCGACGTCGTGCTGGCGAACCACCCTGCTGCAGGCGGTAGTCACCTACCTGATATCACCTGCATCACACCTGTATTTGCACCTGATCGTGATGATATAGTCTTCTTCACTGCAAGCCGTGGGCACCATGCAGACATTGGCGGAATCCTTCCCGGCTCCATGCCGCCCACAAGCAAAACTCTCTTCCAGGAAGGCGCACAGATCCGCTCATTCAAAATCGTCTCAGAAGGCGTGTATGACCAGAAGGGGCTCATGCATCTTCTCCTCACTGAACCTGCCAAGTACCCGGGATGTTCAGGTACACGGTGCTTCCGTGACGTCGAGAGCGACTTGAAGGCGCAGATCGCTGCCAACCATAAAGGCATTCAGCTTCTCAATGACCTTGTCGATGAATGGGGGCTCGAGACAGTGCAGTCATACATGATGCACATTCGCGACAATGCTGAATTTTCCGTGCGCAACCTGCTTCGTCGTGTGGCGAACACGCAAAAATCCACCGACCTGCACGCTATCGATTACATGGACGACGGATCGCCGATTGAATTGCATATTACGATCAACCCGACGTCCGGCTCTGCCATTTTTGACTTTGAAGGCACTGGGCCTGAAGTGAATGCAAACCACAATTGCCCCAAATCGGTCGTTTATAGCGCAATCATCTATGCATTGCGGTGCATGGTATCTGAAGACATTCCACTCAACCAGGGATGTCTTGCGCCCATCGACGTCCGCATCCCCGAAGGATCTATGCTCAGCCCTTCGGACACTGCAGCTGTCGTTGGCGGAAATGTGCTAACAAGTCAACGGATCACAGACGTCGTGTTTCGTGCCTTCGAAGCCGTTGCTGCTAGTCAAGGCGATTGTAACAATCTGACATTCGGCACCGGTGGAAATGACGAGACTGGTCGCTTAATCGAGGGATTCGGATACTACGAGACGATTGCTGGTGGCTCAGGCGCTGGGCCGTCATGGCATGGCACAAGCGGCGTGCACACCCATATGACGAACACACGTATTACCGACCCTGAGATCTTCGAGCGCCGCTATCCTGTATATCTTCGCCAGTTCGGTATTCGCGAGGGCTCTGGTGGTGCTGGCCACTTCCGCGGCGGCAATGGCGTCATTCGTGACATTGAGTTTCTGGAACCAAGCATACAAGTTAGCATCTTGTCTGAACGCCGTGTATATCAGCCATACGGCTTGTGCGGTGGTGAGCCAGCTGCATCTGGTCTCAACCTCTGGATCAAGCAGCGGCGTGAAGAAGATGGTGATTTGGTCAAGCCTAACGACGAAGGATTTGTGTCTCCCCGTGTCATTAATTTGGGAGGCAAGTCCACAGCCGTATTTGGCCTGCACGATCGCATCATTGTACATACACCAGGCGGTGGTGGCTATGGAACACCAAGCAATGAATCTCCGCCTACTGACAGTGCCTCATCTCGTCCCAATCGCTTGCATCAGCGTGGCAGTGTCGCTGATTGGCAAGCCCGTCAGCTTGGTGCATAAGCATCGCCCCGTACATATTCATAGTTTCTTACCGACGACGCAGCTTTTCTTGGATTTGGCGAATCTCTTGCGCAATACGATCAGATTCAGTCTTAGGAGGTGGCGTGGATTCTGACCGCTTTGATGAATGTCCCGATGTAGGGGCTGAGCGAGTTGTTTCAAATCCCCCTGTTTTGGTCGATTTTTGTGACATTGGAAACGGCGAAGGTGCATCGTGCACCTCCTCGTAATCTGAGTAAGTCTTCCTTATCACATACAAGTATATATACGCACCAATTTTTGTATCCCGAGTCTGTGACTCAAACGGCGGCACAGCGTGTCCCCGCAACCGATGCGGCAAATGGTCCCATTCATGTAACGCGCGTTCGGTGATGCGCAAAAAAAATGGAGAGCGGCCCATCTGTATGTGAGTTGATCAGGACATCCGACGTACCCAGCGGGCTAGAGCTGCTGTAGCATACGCCGTCAGCATCTGCTCAAATACTCTGGGCCATCGAGACATCGTCTATCATCTATAATTGGACCTCCTTTACCACCAGGAAACCCGGAGTGCAAGTCATTGATTCCTCGACAAACGCAGTCCTCCACTCTTCCAATGTCTAACAGTTTTACCCAACGCAATCTACCTATATGTACACCGAGAGTCATACCGCCTCCCTCCTCCAATATATCGTAACCTGAATCTCATCTAATTTTGCGCGGCCGCATGAACAAGCATCGAGAGCCCATTCAAGACTTTGACGAAATTTTCCAAGTTTCCGACCCGCGGATCGTCTTGGGAAGAGCTACCGGTTGTTTGTGAGCTTGAGGAAGATGCCGTTGTCGACGAAGAATGAGAATCGGACGATGATGTAGCAACACGTGTCGAGCTGCTATCATGAGAGGCTGATTCCGAACTCTTCGACCTCAAACTTGCCTCAGAAGCACTTGATCGGGAGCTTGCTGCTGATGCTTTGGATAATGACTGCTCCCGGGCGATAGATGATGCTCGTGCTTTTGCTGAAGATGCCGAGGCTGCCGCTTCTGCTTGAGCAGACGAACGCGAAGCATTATGCTCATGATAACTGGAGCTGGTGGGAGTTGACGATGAGTATGACCGCGAATGTGAGTGAGTTTGTGAATGCGAATGTGAACGTGAGTACGACTGCGACTGCGACTGCGACCGCGAGTCCGAAGACGCTGAGCCGCTCTTCGACTTGCCCCCGCCATTACCACGGCCTTTATCGCCATCATCATTGTGACTATCGTCAATCGTCCACCACGTAATAGGAAATACACCCAACGTTAAATCGTTAAATTCTTGAAAAAGCGACATGCTCATGTCCAATGAACCGTGATGACATTGAGATGTCTCAGGACACGCATCCATAATGACGGCTCGCACTGTCTTGAGGCCATTGGCAATCATGATATGTTTGCCGCACCACTTTGAGCGGGAATCAAGATCACCATACATAGGCTCATTCAATGCCACGATATGCATGCTATTGTCGATATCATAACCACAGGCGCCTGCCTGGTACGTTTCGACATCGTACCATGTCGCAGTACCTGAAAACGCCGACCGCTTCTTTAAAGTATGTGCAGAAGAATTTTTCACATTTGCCTCTAAGACTTCTGGATCCAGAAACGCTGTGGCAATGCCCACGCCCAGCACCAATGCCACCAAAAATGCCTTCATGGCTGACGTTGCAATGCGTGGTGGAGTTGTCGCTCGGCAGTTAGTGCCGGCGGAAGAATGTCGATCATACCCCATGTTACTGATGACATACACTTGCTGCATATATGCGTGTATTTATGCATATTCCGACTTTATGTGACCAATCGAAGTCGTGGAATATCACAAGTAAATCTGTGAGACGACATTGATTCAAAACTCCAATATTTGTGTGCCTTTTTCACACTCCTTAATTCTTAAATCACTGGGCGCAGTCATGTGGCCCAATGCAAGTGCGTGAGATTCTCCATGCGGGGAGAGGAGTGACAGACAGATTCGACGAAATATTATACGCTTGTTTTATCGGCAACCATTCAGCTTCTATATTATTATGTAAGAATATTTTACTTATGACCGTCTCCAACACGCCAACACACTGAATGTGTAACTCCGCAATGATCTAGAAGACGGATTCAGACAAATCACGTTCCTATAATAAGGAATCGAAATTCTCCAACTCAGCATGTTACATGTTTACTCATGAATTTACGCCGAACATGAATATGATTCGCAGATCCTATGCATCAAACATAAATACGCAAATGTGTTGGTCGCAGCGAGAGGCACCCAAGTGCGCAACCAAATTGACCTCAGAGAAAAAGCTGAATCGATTTGTTTCCCCACCTTTACCGTTGACCACTCATCATGTTCTATGAGCTCCCCTCTATTCCGGGCTCCGACAAGCTCAGGGGCTGGAGCTTGCTGGCTTTCTCAGCTTTTGTGTGCTCAAGTGGTTTCTTGCTATTCGGATATGATCAGGGTGTCATGTCTCTGCTGATCACGGAGCCTATGATGGCTTCGACGATGCCAAAGATTGCTTCATTCAGCCCAAACGGTCCTGATTTGGAAGAATATTATGCTGCTCATAACGACGATCCTGTGGAATATCATCCTGACAAGTTTGACGCGAATATTCAGGGAGCTGTCGTGTCCTGTTACGAATTGGGTTGCATGATCGGTTCCGGATTTGTATTGTTCAAAGGTGATAAAATGGGTCGCCGTTGGTGTGTGGTTATCGGTTCTATTATTATGATTATTGGCACTGTTGTCATGGTTGTCCATGACACTTTGCCATCCTTTGTTGTTGGTCGTGTTGTTGCTGGTATCGGCAATGGTCTTAATACTGCTACTATCCCTATGCTTCAGTCTGAGCTTTCAAGGCCGCAGTATCGTGGTCTTCTCGTGTTCATTGAAGGTGCTTTGCTGGCAGGTGGTGTAATGGTTTCGTATTGGATTGACTTTGGTTTCTATTTCTTGAAATTCAACTCTGTTCAATGGCGCTTCCCTATTGCATTCCAGATTGTGTTTGCATTGATTCTTCTGGTTGGTGTACTCGTGATGCCAGAATCGCCACGTTGGCTTGTCAAGGTTGATCGTCTGGAAGACGCGAACCGAGTTCTCGCTCAGTTATATGATACTGAAATGGATGATCCAGTGGTAAAGCAAGAACTTCACACTTTGACCGATTCGATTCGCAAAGTTGAGGCTAACCTGGGTCCGTTCAAATACAGCGAATTGGGAACGAATGGTCCACACCAAAACTTGTATCGACTTATTTTGGGCTGCGGCTCCCAGGCTATGCAACAGTGGACGGGTATTAATAACCTGACGTATTATGCAAGCACTGTATTCAAGATGGTCCAATCAGACGATGTCGCAAGTCGTGCGTTGGTTGGTGGTAGTGGTGTTCTGTACTTCCTTGCCGCCGCCTGTGCCGTGTTTTTCATTGACATTGCGGGTCGGCGCATGCTTATGATTTGGTGTGCTTTTGGCATGATGCTTTGCTTTGCTATTATTGCTGGTATGGTGGAGAAAGTCAAGCACCCGGAAGGTGACTCGCCTGACCAGACGGACAAGTACGGCAAGGTGGCTGAAGCTTTTATTTACCTGTACTTCATCCCATGGTCTCTTGGCTGGCTTGGTATGACGTGGCTTTACCCAGCAGAAATTAATCCCATTCGTACTCGGGCTCCGGCTACGGCACTGTCCACATGCACGAACTGGCTCATGAACTTCACTGTCGTCATGATTTCCCCTCCAGCGTTCGAGAACTTGGGGGGTCATACATTCACGATGTTTGGTGCTTTTAATTTGATCTTCATGCCAATTGTTTACATGTTTTACCCAGAGACGAAACGTCGTGGTCTTGAGGAAATGGACTTGTTCTTTGCAGATGCGCACCAAGAAGGCTTCTGGAAAGCTAGTCGCTTCCAAACAACTGCTGTTTACTTGTCTGTGACGCGTCCGTACCTGTCTTCGGAAGAACTTGATGCGATTCTTTCCCAGCGAACGGATCTTGGTGGTGGTCCATCAGAACCACATGGTCAACAAGGTCCGCACAAGAGTGAGCTGGATGCAGTTGATCCCGTGGAAGAGGGTCTGGAAGAGCCTCCAAAGGACGCACCTCCCAAGCGGAAAGTATTAGCCTCCGAAACGGCGACTCAGTTCCCAGGCGTGCCTTCGTTTTCAATGTAATTGCAAAACTTGTGTTTCCCACGGTTTGATTGCTTTTCATCAATTTTGTTGACTCCCGCTTGCATACTTTTTATGCATGCTTGTTTGGTATCTTGCATGTAATGAAGCTGCGTTGGGGGCCTATTTTCCTTAGGCGCCAAAACATCAACTGAACCCCTGGTTCAATACTAGTTTGCATGAAGTTTCGTAAGAGTTTGAGAGCTTACGGACATTAGAATGACACTGTAGCTCATAGCAATTACGACCATGTCGGAACGAGATAATAAGAACCTAGTTTTATGAATGAAATCGTCTGAACGTGTCCTTATGTGGGGAGTGTACAAGCGCTAATTATATAATCATGTATGACGACGCGTCGTCGTCGCGCAATAGTCTGATCGAAGAAACGTTGGCTGTGACATTGACGCCTTGGAAGAGACAAGTGGGACATGGACGTGGACTTTCTGAATGATGACCCGTTGGATGATATCCGGTCTTTTAATGAAACGGATGTTTGCATGAATTTTGTGAGCGAGCGGACTGTCCCGGCATCTGTTCAATGCTTGCCATACCGATGTCAAACACAGACTGAATATGAATCGCTGTTGGAGCAGGCAACAAAAAACATTTGTGCATGTATAGAGCGTGGGATTTGGGGTTCGACTATGCTGGAGTGGTGTCAGCACATCCGATATCTTTTCGCACTGAAATATCCAATTTCGCGCTCGCTTCGAGTGCGGATGGCACGACTGTTTTATGAGATAGCTGTGATGCCAAAGTTAGACGCGTCACTGACAGACATGGCCGCCACTCTATGTGTACACCTGCTCCGACCGAAAAAAGAAATCAGCTACCACGATTTGGAGTTGCCATGGCGCTCGTTATATGATGCGTTGGATCGCGAGGTACATCAAAAATACCGAAAGATCGGCACCTCAGCTGTGGCTGGCGTCCTGCTAGACCTAGCAGAAGCAAGTCAACGATTTTTTCCTTCCTCTGAAGCAACGGCTATGTTGGAGACAATGCTTCCCCATCTTGACGGACATGACCTGAATTCTGTAATATCGACGCAGGCGCTCCTTGTCCACTTTCTTCCCCTGTCACACCCAGACGCATGGCTCCCTACACTGTTCAGGCTTTGGGAGACATTCAAATCAGCTCTATTCGACGATCAGATGCTCGATTTGCTAGCGCGACTTGCCGAGCTCCATGTTACAGATCCACAGCCAACTACGCACAGATCTGACACGGGCGTATTCACCGACGAGCAGTTTGCCTTGATTATGACAAAGTGCTTGCGCTCTGCTGGACTCCCTGTGAGTGTCAATAAGGCGGCCAAAGCTGCGCTTATGGCGCAATCGTCGTCGGTACGTACAGGTGCAGATGCGACGGCATCGCAGAAGACGTTGCGCATGAAAAAGCCAAGTGATCGGTTGCATTCGTTTGCAGTGATTATCGTTTACAGCATAGCGTACGATGGAGATGATGCGAACTTGGTCGGCGGCTCCAAAGCGCTAACGCAGCTGGCTCAGTTCGTCCAGGCGACAGAGACATTCTTCCACCCATCCAACTGGGGGCCATGGCAAGCGCAGCTGTCGAGTTTCGTGCAGCATTTAACCTGGGAATATGCACGACGCCAAAAAGCGGAGGAGCGCCAAGATTGTCGCACACCGGTCGAGTGGCGTCTCACGCCTGCGAACCGAAGAGAGTTTGTCAAGATGCTCCGCACCGTAAGCTTACTAAGTATGTTTTCCAAAGATGCAGTGACGTCTTTATCCTCGCAATCGAGTCTGAAACGCATGGCATTTTTGCAGCCAGAATTGGTTCTGCCGGCAATTCTGCAACGCGGCTACAATTCACTCGAGTCGTTAGAAACGACACAGCGGACGGGCGCGGTCATCTCTGCGCTCGCTACCACGTCGCAGCCTCTGCTCTCACGCACGTTGTATCCCGCTGGTGCCAAGCACATGGCACCCATACTGCACCTGTGTCTCCCGGGTATTGATCTGAACGACCCGATCAAGACCATGGGCACGTGCATGCTGATTCTCAGCGCTAGTGTCTCGTTGATCATCTCGGACGCCTCTATGAACGAGCCTGATCTGCTGGAGAGCGAGAGCAAGAGCGAAAGCGAAGGTCAGAGGCGGGTGCAGGTTGACGAAAACACAGAGTCAACGGTAGCGGCGGAAGAGTATGCGGCGCGTCTCTCGACAGCTGATATCGACTCATGGAGTGTCGAGTTCGTGCATCGTGTCTTGGCACTTATAACAGCGCTACCGGACGAGGGGAAAGGAGGCAAAATTGGCGAAAAGAACGAAGAGGCCGTGCTCAATATGCTGATCGCGACATGTGATGCATTCTGCAGTGCATTGGGAGAAGAGGCGTTTGGCCGGTGCTTGGAAATTGTGCTGGACTATGTGCGCACAACGACGGCAGCGAATGGCGTCAAGGTCATCGGCTCATTGGTGGGCTGCTTTGCGCGGGCCAATAGTGAGAAAGTACTAGCGCAGGTTGTGCCCATGTCGTGCAAGCGGATTGAACACGAGCTGCAGCATGGAGCCTCGTCGATCCGCACGACGAGCACGAGTGTGCCACGAGCAGAAGACACAGCTTTGCACTGGCACATTAATGTATTGAGTAGCGCGGTGATGTTCGCTGGGCCGGCACTTCTGCAATACCGCGCAGAGATCCTGGCTACAATGACGCAGCTGATCCATGCATGCAAGACGGAGCGAGCGTACGTGCTGCATGCAAAGTTTGTACAGCGTGTGCTTTCGGCGCTTGTCAACGTGTATGCTGCTGAGCAGCGGTGCCTGAACCCATGTGAGTGGGACTCGGACATGCGCCGCCACCACCCGCACCGCCTGTTTGGGAGAGTGTATGAGCTGGAGGACGTCGAGATCACGTGGCATGTGCCTTCCAGCGCCGAAATCGACATGGCGCTGGATGTGCTGACGCTAGTGGTCGGGCCGGTGCTCGACGCACTGGATGCTTTGCTGTCGGCGACGCAGCATGACGACGCTTGGCACAATGACGTCTGCCGCTATTTGCACGTTATGCGCTACGCACTCGCAGGACAAAGTGCCATGATCACAGACCAGAGCCGCCGTCACCTCCCACAAGACCACTGCGTCTACGACGATCTTGGCGACATAGATGCATCTGCCTGCGCGCCTCCTCTCGACATGAACACGGGCGCAGCGGTTACACCGGATGATCCGCGGTATGCGCATGTCGTTGCGTTCCGCGAGCGAGTGGGCACTGTGCTGGAGCGAGCGGCGGAAGTCGTCTCGCACCTGTCGGCGGATCATGTGGATGCTGTGAAGCAGGTTGTGCGTGCATTGCGAACATACTTGGTGCCACACAGTGCGCATACCGACGAGGTGCAAGGCCTGTCGAAGTCGGTGGGGTTCTTCCGGACGATTGGTCGCCGATTCGCCAAGCAGCGACGATTCCCACGAATCTTGTGGATCCGGCGTGCCATGCTGTACCATGTGACTCGGCAGCGGCTCCAGTCTGTGCATCTCGCGCACACGGCGCGCGATCGTGCGCTCATGATGCAGCTGGAGCGCCTATGCACATCGCACTACATCCCTGTCCGACGACTCGCCCAGTCGGCGCTGGAAAGTGTGTTTGGCATGTACCGGGGCACGCGGTGGCTCTGCTTGCCGACGCTGCTCGAGCAGCTGGCGCCCTCGGCGAGTGACGAGCAAGTCAAAGGTGCGCTGTATGTGCTGGGGATGAAGTCGTTCCTCCGCACCTGTGCACGAAATCCACGGTTCACGCGCCCAGTGCTCATGGCCATGTTCCGCCTACAGAGCCGGGCACGACCGTCGATCCAAAAGCTTGTGCGTGGTGTGCTCTCGGAGCTTGTGGCCAGAATGAGCGATTCATGTGTACATGAGGCGTACTTTTGCACGGACGCGCTTCGTGAATTAGCGGCGTCTTTCGGGAGCGATCTGGAGTCCGGCTATGTCGACACGACGGCTGCCAAACTCCAGAGCTCCTGGCTCGAGCTTGTGCGTACGTCGAACGAAGCTCTGCAAAGTGACTTGCTTGCTATGCTTCATGCGCCCCAGACACATTGGGCATTTGCTCAACTTGCGCTGCGTGCGCTGCGTGCGGTCCTTCGACGCGATACGCCCGTGCGTGCGGACATCGCCGAGCGTGTGGCGCAGCTAGCGATCTCTGACGACCCAGATCTTCGAGTCTACGCGCAGTCGACTCTCGTGCGCATGCTGTACCTGGCCAAGCTGCAGACGTTTAGTCGCGGACAGGATCTGTATCTGGAATGCATGCACCAGCCACTGAAGCGGCAGGAGCGGACGGCAGCCTCGGCCACCGCGTCAATGACGAAGCCGGAGCGTGCTGCGATGTTCCACGAGCCACTCACGGCGTCGTCGCACCTGTATGACAAAGACACAGATGCCTGGCTCGTGCAGCCTACCGTCGATACGTACTACGTGGTGGGCCCTGCACCGCCGCTGTGTGCGACGTCGCAGCGCACGGTAGATGCCATTGCTCGCGTCGTAAGCACGCCCGCTTGGTGGGACGCGTTCGCGAGGCATGTGTCGCTGGAAATGGATCGCGACTACATGGCCGCTGACACGACACTGCTGGTCAAGAGTCTCTTCCAAGCAGTCGGCCCTGCACTCTTGGAGCATGTGAAGCCAGTCATAGAGGCGAACCTCGTGAGCGAGCGCGACCGGCACAAGCACCGGGCAGCGGCAGAGATCTCTGGTGGCATTGTGCGTGGTGCGAAGCATTGGTCTCTGGCATCGCATGAGGCTCTGCATGCATGGCTCGACAGTTGGCTTGCCCGTGCTATGTGTGAGTGCACGATGGACAGTCAGCCAGCATGGCAGATGTGGGTTGAGTACGTGTTTCAGTACCGGGATCCACGACGCATGCACGCTCTCCTTACGTTCGTATGGTCCCACGCATGTGAGGCTCTGAGGGATGAGCGCCGCGGGCCCGGACAGCAAGCACATGCGCAGCAGCTACTGGCCAGTGCGCTGCATGCTTTGCAGTCGAAGGCGCATGGTTGGGATGTGAAGGATGCCGCGGACATGCCGCAGCATCCTCCGGACTGCGGGACAACAGCAGCAGGCCAAGCCGTTCGCGTGAAGCCAGCGAATCTTGCAGATACCCTGCAAAAGCACTTTGCGCACGACTACCAAGAAGTACGCAAGGCTGTGTGTGAGACGCTCGTCGAGTGGGAATGGACCTTTGCTCGCCCGGCACTGCCAAGCACAACAGCACTGCTAGAACAATGCCGGTGCACGACGCGCGGCTCGCTTCTCGCACACAACGAAGCCATGCGCCGCCGGTGCAAGTCGCTGCAAGCACAGCTTCGCTCAGCACGCCTAGAACGCAAGCCGTCGGCGCAAGGCGCTTCCACGTACGATCTTGCAGCATCGACCATGGCTCTTTGGGTGTGTCTGAACCTCGATGACCACCGGCTAGGTCCCATGTCGACATACGTACTGGAGCTTATGCCCGACCTCTTTGATGCCTTCCAACTGCGCGATAATGAAGAGCTGTCGAGTACAGCGCATGATGTGCTGGTGCAGGTCGCTTCGTTTCCCTTCAGCGAGGTCCAAGTGCCAGCGCTCGTCGACTGTCTGCTGCGAATTGCGCGCAGCTCCAACTCATGGCATTCGCGTCTCGACGCTTTGCCGTTCCTGCAAATCGTGTATTTCCAAAAGTACGTGTGCACACTCTTGATCTCTTGCAGCTTACCTATCTAACACGCAGTCTCTTTTACTTGTCGCAATCCATGAAGGAAGAGACCCTCCATGTGCTGCACACCCTACTGAGTGATCCGCATATCGAAGTGCGCGACATGGCTGCAGCGACCCTATCGGGTATTGTGCGATGCTCACAGCGTGCTCACATCACCGACCTATCACAGCGCTTTGCCGTCATGGCCGCAACGCCACTTCCTCGTCGTGGCACGCCGGGCATTGAGGAAGCCATCACGCGTGTGCACGCTGGCGTGCTGGGCGCATCGGCTCTGATCGCTGCATTCCCGTACGAAGTGCCCGACTGGATGCCTGCACTAGTGCTTGATACAGTCGCCGTCCACTCAGAAAGCCCTGTGCCTATCTCGACAACCGCTCGGCGCTGTGCGGCCGATTTCCGGCGCACGCATCAGGACACGTGGGCCGATGACCAGCACAAGTTTGGCGAACGTGTTCAGGAGCTGCACGACTTTACACTTGGACGCAGTGACTATTTCGTGTAGGCAATCATGCGGACGCGAATGTCTAGTGAATCATTCCGTCTCTTGAGCAGCGTAACCACACACACGCTGGGCTTTGGTCGATGCATGGTGGCAACCTTAATGTATATAGTAGGTCATGAGAGTTGACGAATGCGCTTGCGGCTTTCACGGCAGTAGTTGTGTACTTGCTTCGGTCCTGAGTCTCCGTAGAACGTGACGTATCCGTGGGAGTCATCCTAGTCCCACACGCTTGATCAGGGCCAACCGTAGCACCAGAAAATACGCTCTCAAGACGAACATGAAGGCGTGTTGGTGCGGAGAAGCCGCCCGACCGTGCACAGCTCAGCATCTTCTTCATGTGCATAGCTCTCAAATGGGTTAGCGCACATCGTTCGCACACGCTCCAAGAATGCTGTGTCTGGTGCATTCGACTCGAGTCTCTCAGCGACGTCGTCCGTGATCCAGTTGCGTAGGACAAAGCGTGGATTCACGCGTTTCATCGCATTCGTAATCTCGGAGGCCGGACGCGCCTCGGCATCGAGCCAAGTTTTGAATTGATGGAGCCAAGCCGCCACATCTGCCTGACTCGCACAATCTGGTACACCCGCTGCAGCGTCTTGGACGAGACTCGCAGCGAACGCTTCGATATCATTCGTGCGTCCAGGAAAGTCGCACAGCATGCGTAAAGATCGTGTCATATCGAGCCCATAGAACGCCTTGAAGAACGGGTCGACTATCTCACTCTTGATGCGGTCAACACCGATACGGCGCTGGGATGCAATACCAAGCCGAGTTGTCCACGCTGTAGCCCAGGCGTCCAGAAGCGTCGTCTGAACCAGCATGCGCACATCGTCATACAGAACCTCTTCGGCCTGATCAGCCCACATCTGACGCTCTTCTTTCGTCGATGCTAAGAGCTCACCTGGTCTTGGTGCACGTCCATGTACATGCTCAAAGCCCAGGACGGGCGCGAGTGCATCCATCAGACGATCTATCGCATAGACCAACATGGTCGGCTGCATCTTGAATGAATACCTGCCCATCATGTCAGAGTGGTTGCATATTTCGTCCTCATTGATGGCGTCCATGAACGCATATGGTCCGTAATCAATCGTATCGCCCATGAGCGAGATGTTGTCCGTGTTGAGAACGCCATGCATAAACCCATACGTTTGCCAGAGAGCAAAAGTCTTAGCATTGCGCTTCGCCACTTCCTTCACAAGACGAGCGGCCCATGGCGGGCGTGGCTCCCCTTCGCATCCAGCGCGCGCCTCGGCATCAGCCCACGTCTCACCGCCTTTCACCACATCTGTCCAGCCATACATCTCTCGAGCAACATACTCGCCCAGCACACGCACACTTTCCCACTCTCCACGCATGCTGTGCAGCTCAAAGTTGCCGATCCGGAGCCATGATGGGGCGATCCGCATGTTCACTGCAGCTGTCGTGCTAGTTTCACGAAGCACAGGTAAGTCCGGTAGGGACACTACACATAGCGAGTAGCTCGTAGGAATACCCAGGGCCGCCATATATTCGGACACCAGGAACTCTCGCACGGAGCTTTTAAGTGTAGCCAATCCATCACCGAAACGCGAGTATGGCGTGCGGCCAGCGCCTTTCAGCTGCACCTCATGTCGTGCACCAGTCTCGGGATGCAGAGTCTCCAAGATCGATACAGTCCGGCCATCGCCCAGCTGGCCAGCCCATTGCCCAAACTGGTGCCCACCGTATCGGAGCGACCAAGGCCCATATGATGTGCGTGTGTGCAAGGCAGCGAGTGCTTGCTTCGTGTTCTGCACATCGTCCTCGTGCCGAGCCAGGAAGTGTACGCCAGTGCCATGTTCATCGTTGATGGGTTCGCTCTCTTGGATATTTACGCGGAGCGCCCGGCCTGAGGCCCAGTCGCTCAGGGCCTGCCGAGCCGTCGCAGTATCAGATCGGTCTTGACCATAAAGGTGCGACGGCTCGGCAGCACCTGTGGCTGCGCTGTCCATTGGACCGGTACTAGTCTGCGATTCAATGCTCGGTCCTGAGCTGTAGACCTTTTGCACACCAGACGTCTGCTGGAGCCATGCATGCGTGTCGCCCACATCCAAGTGTGGCAAACATGTTGCGTGCGCTTGTGGCGAGAATGCCATTAGACGTGCCGACGGAAAGGGCGGCGAGTGCTGCCGCGCGGGAGGAAATGCTGCGCCTGGATTAGTCCTCTGTGGTTCAAAGTCTCGCAAGTAACGCTCTACACTCTCCGCATCCGATACGCTATCATTGGACGGAGGTGGAAACTCGTATGGAAAGGCGAGTGGCAATGGCGTTACGAAGGAGAAATGCGCACCATCCCGAACAACACGCGCACGACGGAGAAGCGATGGATACGATGTTGCTGTTGCTACGAGTGCGCGTGCATCAGGCGTGACGGGATCTGGAATCAAGTTCGCCGTCAGCTGTTGCCCCAATGGCACGGTTGGCAATGACAGGGGCCGAAATCGTGGCATTTCCCCAACCCCGACAAGGTTACTACAACCTAGGCTTGGATGCGCCCGCCACCAATCGTCCCCTCCCTCTCGATCCCCCCATTCCCCCGATTATTTCCCCTAATTTTCGAGACCCATCCACTCACCAAACTCATACCAATTCATGATTGCGGGTTATTGCTCGAAACCAACATGAGCCATATGAGCCGCTGGCGCTGGACATATGTGGTGCTGGGGCTCACTCTGCGAATTGCCCTGTTGTTCTGGGGAACATACCAGGACAAGCACGCCTCGCTGCCATATACAGATGTCGACTATGCCGTGTACAACGACGGCGCACGTGCGCTGTGGACCTCATGTCCCCTCTCAGCGACGATCGACTCCAAGCTGTACGAAGACGAAGAAGACCTGCTCAATGTGCCTGAGCTTGCAGAGAATGTTCACTGTGCGCGCGGCTTGATACCAGCCGTTTCGCGCTTCGTCCTGAAGAATGACCCTGCCCGCTTCGACACAGCAACGATGGAATGGGACCCCGCATGGACTCCGTATTTGATCTTCAGCTATGCTTGGACACGGCCGCTTTTCCGCTTCCTCGGATCTCTGGGCGATCCATTTGTTCGCACGACTTACCGCTACACGCCTTTGTTAGCGATGCTCCTTGGCCCTGGTCACGCTCAAGACGGCGCCGATGGTGACGGCATGTGGCCATGGTTGGGGAAACTTATCTTTGCGCTTGCTGACGTCGGCTGTGGCATATTGATGTGGGCGATTCTCGATGAGCGACAAGCTATGCATGCATACGAAGCCCCCGCATTGCGTCATGCAAAGCTCCTTACACACCTGCCTGGCACCCTGTGGCTAGTGAATCCATTTCCGGCACAAATCGCCACGCGGGGAAGTTCCGACAGTCTTGTGGGTTTGCTTGTTCTCGCATTCTTGTATTTATTGATTCGTGCGACACCTGAGATGTCGCTTGTGCGTACGCCGGTTCTTGAGTCCGACAAGCTCCCGCCACGGCACGACCCAAGCGACTTGCGCGTCGCAAGTACGTCCTGTTTCTATGGCGCAGCTTTTTGCCTGGCTCTGGCCGTGCATGTCAAAATATACCCAGTCATCTACGGAGCAAGTGTCCTTGCGCACTTGGCCAACTACCAGCACTATGCGCTGGTGATGTTGTGTGGCATACCGAAGCCGAAACGCTGGGATGTGCTGCGCCTCGGCTTGAGATTTGGTGTGTGCGCTGCTGCATTCTGCGCAGTGCTCACCGCTTTTGCTTGGGGGATCTGGGGCGAGCCGTATATCCGACATGCCCTGCTCTACCATGTGGTACGCCAGGATCACCGCCACAACTTTAGCGTGTACTTTTTGCCGACATACTTGTCCTTGGACCACAATGCGTTATCACATCTAGCCGCCCTAACTCCCTGGCTCAGACAAGCCGCAGAGCTTCTCAGCTTTGTCCCACAGCTTCTGACGGTCGGCTTTGCAGGCTTTGCTCTCGGCGGCAAAGACCTCGTGATGGCTTGCACCGTGCAGACAATAGTATTTGTCGCGTGGAACAAAGTGTATACTAGCCAGGTATGTTGGTACCGTCTCTTCATTGTGTAAACGGCCTTCACTAACTAGCATGGCAGTACTTTTTGTGGTATCTGTGGTTCATCCCTGTCACTGGTATCACGATGCACTTTTCATCCGCACGCCGCGTCGTGGGCCTCATCATCTTGTGGGTTGGAGCGCAGGCGCTTTGGCTATCGCAGGCATATCAACTCGAGTTTCTTGCACGGGACAGATTCGTCGCTCTGTGGCTCAGCAGTATAGCCTTGCTCCTAGTGCACGTAGTATGCACACAGCAGTGCTTGAAGGCTTGGGTGGAGTGGCGTCACCGGCAAGTAATAACCGTCACGAAAGCACAGTAAGACAAAACTACATACAATTCTACGTGGCACATAGTATCCAACAATCTAAGGGGGGAAGAAACTAACGGCTGCCCAAATAGCGCACAGTGGTGATGTAGCCTGTAACAGCAATAACAACCATTACGGCACAGATGCCACCGAACCAGTTTAGGTTCTGTACGTTTTGACCAGGCACTTGGACGTTCATACCCCAAAGACCCGTGATCACATTCATAGGCACAATCACAGTACCGAGAGCCGTCAGCTTGCTCAGCACATCGTTGATCTGGTTGTTTGCATCAGTCATCTCTATACTGATTTGCGCGAGATAATTGCTGTGCGAGCGAGAGAGAATCAACTCGTAATGATTCAGATTTTGCGTCATGGTAATCAGATGATCTTGGATATCAGAGAGGTACATGCCAATATCTGATTTGGGCGCAATGGACCAATACTCGTTGCAGCGCTTTGCAAGACCCTTGATGACATCGGCCTTGTTGCCCATCAACCGCAAGAGGCCCATGACCTTCTTTCGACACGTTCCAATACGCCGGAGCATGTCAGACTGTTCAGCTTCCTTCAAAATCAGCACAAGCTCGTCAATACTGTCGACCTCAAACTCAATGCTTTGAATCAAAGGTGCAAATGCATCAGTAATGTCATCAATCAGCGCATACGAGATCCAGTCAGATGTCACGTTAATATAATCCTTTAGCTGCTTGATACGCCGGCGCACATTGTGGGGGTGAGGTGTCTGCCGGAAGTGGAACGAGAGCGTGCCCTCCCTGAACACGACAATATACATGTTCAAAGGCTCCAAGTACGTCGGGCTGTAGGGATCCTGGTCAAACGAGCGGAAACACAGTAAATAATAGTTGCGAAACAGCTCGATCTTCTCGCGCGTTTCTTCCATGAGAATGTCTTCGGTCGTCAACGGATGAATCCCGAATGTGCGTGCAAGGATCTTCATCTCCTGGTCCGTCGGGCACAGCACATCGAGCCACCACGTATTCGCTTCAGACTCCGTGGCGTCGCGCGCATGGCCCATAAGTGGAATCTGTGGTAAAGGCTGAGATCCAGCCGAAGTACCAGTTGTTCTTGGTTTCTCAGGCGGGTCGTCCGACGGCACTCCTCGGATCAGATCCTCGAACGTCTGACCTGGCCCTGGCAATTCCGACAAGAAACGAGCATGCAAGGATGTTGGGAAAGCATTCGAGTAGAATGTGAATCGATACGGCTTGTCGTGCAGCGCCCCAGGAATAGGAATGGTTGACCGAGGCGCACGAGGGATCGTTTGGGCACGAGACAAAGTCGACGGACGTGCTTCCGACCCCGGCACGCCTTGATACGATGTCTTTGCTGATCCTTGCAGCAATGGCTGGACAGATTCATTCTTGCTGTCGATGCCCGATGTTAAGGCCGACACTTCCTTGGAGTCCGGTGCACGGCCGAACGATTGCCCGCCCTCAAACATGGCAAGTTTCTTCTGGTACTTGCTGCCCCCTGCACTGGTCTCCATACCAGATGTTTGCGCACGGCGTGGACGACGGCTGTACAACATGCTATCGCCATTGGTCGCACCAGAGAACGGAAACGTCGTATATCCGAACTGTCCACCCTGTCCTGGGCGTGCGGAGCTACCAAACGACGACGCAGGCGGCCATGAACTAGCATTACCGAAGTTTTCGCGCTCTTCTTTCGCAAACTCTTCCAATATCGACAGATCAAATGTGTACGGAAATCCTGGCTTTTCTCCCTTATACTTCGATGATTCATGCTTCGAGTCAACTGCCGGCTGATCCACTTGAGTAGGTGGTGGGAAACACACATCGTCCTCCAGTGGTCGACTAGAGTCTGTTATAGTGGATTGTGCAAGATTGTTCAACCCATCAACCCGTGGTTCCCATGAAGAGGCGGCAGAGTCAATGTTCACCAGCGGTACTGGCGTATTGGACGGCGGCATGTTCTCTACCGGTTGGTTACACAGCGCTGGCGCGGGCTTCGTAGCATACGGCGAGTTCTCTGTCGGATGGTCATGCATACTCGATGTACCCTGCATCGCACGCGCAGCCAGTGGTGAATGTGGGTTGACTGATAATGAGTGCGACTGATTGCGATGATCAATAAAGTGGTTTTGGCTGTCAACACTAGTGGAAGAGCCCGCATTCTGCTGGTAGAACTGTCTGGATGCTGCGGCCGCTGCAGCCACCGCATGATTCCTAGATACTTGCTGTGCTGCAGCGTGTGGCGTAGATAGTTTGGCTTCCTCGTCATCCATCCACGCAATGTCAGCATTCGCTTGGCTCATGAGACGCGCAGCATCCAAGTCTTGCTCTCGCTGTGCGTCCTCGTTAAACATGCTCTCAGCAGTCCCGCCCCAGTTCAGATCAACATCCTTCAAGGATGTTCTGCGTTTTTGCTCAGGCGGTTCGTCCTGATACCGTTGAGGAGGCAACGACATTTGAATGAATCCTAGTTCACGTCAAAGGCCGCTAGTCATAAATTGTAGCTCTATGAACGAAGGGTTTTTTTCACTTTCTGCAAAATATAATTTCCGTTATACCCCGATGGATGGCATCTCTGGTTCGCGGACTGGGATCGACACTGCATATTTGGCCGACACGTTATGTGCGCAGCACGAGACACGGGCAATGGACTTGCTCGCGCTCGTTAGTACAAAATATGTGCGAGAGAAGATGACTCGGCGTTATTCTGCAGTGCTGCTATATAGCTTGCAAGGTGCTATTTCGTGTCTATATTTGTGTCCCGTGCACTCGAGTGGTTCAGTTTCGGGATATGGCGTCGACATTAGATAGGACTCGGATCTTGACGATCGGGAAATTTTCAAACGTCCTCTGGATATGTGGAGTTTAATTCACACAAGAACATGCGCCAACATTGATATCGGCGTAATTAAATAGCACACATGTTTGGAGCTTGCTTTGCGAAGGGGGGCCAATTTGTCAATTGCGTCGTATTTTGGAACAACCTCCCCACACACGCGCACATTCCTATTCACCATGCAAATCCTCTTTGCGATATTTGGTATGTTCTCGCAGCGCGCATGAGGGCACCTAACATACACTGTAGCACAATTTCTTTTGTTTTGCGCAACAGCACTGGTCATTCTTGCCAATATGGGCCAGCTCACACACAACATAGTGGCGCGTAACATCCGCATGCTATCTGCCGAATTTCAAAGCTCTATAATTGCAGAAAATGGCGTATTTAATAGCGAATTGGCCAAAACACTGCGCGAGCCTATTGCAGAACATCTTGGGATTCGACCTCTATACGCATGGGGTCTGTACAATTACTGCGGAGGTTCATCGGACTATGAACAACTCGAGTGCAATACATCAAAATTTGGACATCAAGTAAATATCCCACAAGCCATAAGTGACGATTTGCCAATCAGTTCTTCCAGTGGCACTGTGGCACCGTATCAAAACCAACACGATATCGACGTGTACACACGGGCAGGCTTCTACCTTCTTTTTGTTGGCACCATTCTAGTGGGAGTAGCCTTCCTTCTTTCCTTGCTCACGATCCCACCTGCGCTTACCATCGCCTCTCTCTTGGCGTTGCTTGGCTTCGCCCTCCTTGTTTGTGGAGCCACCATGTACACATATTTTATTTCTCGGATGAAGGATCTAGCGAGCGCTGGCATCGATATTTCATACGGCAATGCGCTGTGGATGTTTTGGGCTGCGATCGGCGCTGCTTTATTTGCCATACCTGCCTTGGTTATAGGTGCCACTGACAGGTCATCGAGGTTCGATTATTAAGGGCCCGAGCCACAGCGCCTGAATCGTACCCATATCTTTCCTCACTCGGACACACGGGAACTCCTTTTGATGTGATGGTGTGAAGGGTATTAATCAGTGTACCTCCAATTATGTATAATGTCCAAATGCACGTATGGAGCCCATTGTCAAATCATTCTGCTTCATGTGTTATCTATCATAGTCATTCTTATCCCAGTACATCTAAGAGAATCGAAATAATTCACTACCTGTCCAATGCGCGATGGTCACATACAAGGACATTGGAATGAGTAAGACGCATAAGTACAACAGGCATGTGGGGAACGTAAGCCAGCTTGAGGCAATGCCTTCCCAGCCACCTAGCAAACCGTATGTACTGGCGAGCAAGCAGGCTGTGACAATACATTCTAATACAATAAACATTCGCGACGTAGGCTTTATGCTTGGCGAAACCATATTCTGAAGTGATGGCTTGGCCGTGTTAGCATAGCCTTGGGCGCCACATGCAAGGTACGTCAAGTCAAATTGATGGTAGATGGGGGATGCACATGTACTGGAATGAATTGGTAGGTGTTGTTTCAACCATGGAATGCAAAATGTCCCAATAATGTGTCGCAAGTAGAGTTTGGCCGGGCTTTAAGCTATCCCTTACAGCACTCTCAAATACTATTGGTTCCTTCTCTCCACACAGCCCGATTCCGTGACAAGTTCTACAAGGAAAGCATGTGGCAACGCCTACATATATCATGTGTGTTACTGCTCCATTGCCATCCTTCTTCAGGACACTGCTTCTCGATTGACAATGGTTCGCTTCGCATCGCTGGCTGTTTCGCTTGTCACTCTTATCGCTGCTGCTATGCCAAGCACGGCATTTGATGCTCGCAGCGACCTCAACGCGCGAATGGTTTATGACCCGAAGATTCTCTACCCGACGCACGATACTGTGTGGAAGGTGGGCGACAAGGTCAACGTGACCTGGCGTGCTGCTGACATGCCTCGCGAATTTAGGGAATACACGGGTAAGGTTATTCTTGGACACATTGAGCCTGGCTCAATGAATGAACATCTGGCGAACACGCTCGCCGAAGACTTCAAGATGGCCGATGGTAACGTGACCTTTACAGTGCCGCACGTAAAGGAACGCGATGACTACGTGGTAGTGCTGATGGGAGACTCTGGCAACCACTCACCTAAGTTTACCATCCGCTCCGCTTAATTTTTAATACAGCATGTTTCACTTACTGCAGCTGGTCTGTAGAGAAGGTTTGTGTTTTATTTTGTTTCTTGTTTTTCTTTTCTTGTAGTTGATAAAATTGATAGAACGTTCGAACGTGCATATGCTTTTAAATGACAATGGACGGATCGGCAGCTTAACTTAGCGTGGCCACTGGTCGTATAAGAAAACGTATGTGTCGTATATCCGTACGATCGACTCAGTCTTTGTCCCGTGACATCGCTGGTCATGCTTGCTAGCGTGGTCAAGTTCACAACGAACGCGGCAGTGCGTAACCCGTATTCTGTCTTTAGAGTTTTAAGGCTCTATGATCGCGAAGAACGGTATATTCCACATCGAGTTGACCAAACCCTTGCTTGAGCCGCAGGTCAGTGTGGGACCTGTCGTTTCTACAGAATCCTCGAATACCATTGGCCCCTTCTCTCCACATAGCCTATTTTTGCAACAGGTTCCGCACAGAGAACGAGTGGCATCTTCCGCTTGGATCAAGTGGGGTACTTCACAAACGACTTGATTCTCCAGGACACTGTTTATCGATCGGAATGGTTCGCATTGCCTCGTTGGCTATTTCGCTTGTTACTATCATCTAGGCTGCCATACCAACCTTGTCATCTAAAGATCGTAGCGATCTCAATGCGCGGATGGTTCATAATGCCATGATTTTCTACCCGACTAAAGACACTGTGTGGAAAGTGGGCAACGAGGTCAATGTGACTTGGCAGACAGTTCATATGCCGCATGGAATGAGTCAGCGCTTAGGTAGGGTCTTTTTTGAATACCAAGAGAACGGCATGCTGCATGCACTCCAAGACTATAGGCTTGCCGTGAACGTTCGCCTGGGAGACGGTAACGTGACCTTTACCGTGCCACAAGTAGAAGAACGCGATGAATATGTGATCGTGATGAACGCCTCAGGAAAGAAGTCGCATCCGTTCACAATTCGCTCTGCTTAGTTTTGATACAGCATTGCACACCCGCTGCAACTAGTCTAGAGGGAAGATGAACACGGTTCAATTATTTTGTTGTATGAAGTATTTGATAGCAACTTATAATGCGCGCATGCTATATGAAGAAAATTGATGACTTTGATACTAACTTAAATTATGTGGCGCGATGCATGAAGAGTCGCTGAGTTGTGCGGGTCGTGTTAAGTACAGAAAGCGAGTGCGAGCATTCCGCTCTGCCATCACCCGGCCAGCAAATTATCGGCTGGAAGTTCGGCCGATACAACCGGTAATTACTCGTAGAGCCTCTATGTGTATGTGTGTAGCCCCGGTTTTTTGCATCTCCCGTTTCATCCAGATGTCGTTCCTCGCGTCTCGTTCACTCTCCTCTTCTAAGGGATTCCTCAGTGCTGGAGCCCGTGCGATTGCTCCTGCTTCAAGCCGGCTTTTTTCGCAGTCGGCTGCTGCCAAGAATGTGAACTTCGGCCTCTCTGAAGATCAACAGGCGTACCAGGACCTAGCTCGCAAGTTTACGCGTGACAATATTATTCCAGTGGCTCGTCACCACGATGAAACTATGGAATACCCATGGGATGTGATCAAGAAGGCGCACAGTGTTGGTCTTTTGAATACGCATGTGCCTGAGAAGTATGGTGGACCGGGCCTTGGTTTGATGGAGTGCTCGCTGATCACGGAAGAGCTTGCGTACGGTTGCACTGGTATTCAGACAGCTATTGAGGCCAACGGTCTTGCTGAGGCGCCTTTGATTGTGGCTGGCAACGATCAACAAATGTCCAAGTACCTTGGCCGCATGACAGAGGAGCCGCTCGTGGCTTCCTACTGTGTCACAGAGCCCGGTGCTGGCTCTGATGTCGCCAACATTTCGACGCGTGCTGAAAAACGTGGCGACAAGTGGGTGTTGAATGGTACTAAGATGTGGATCACCAACGGTGGACATGCGAACTGGTACTTTGTGTTGGCCCGCACGAACCCAGAAGAGCGCCCACACAAGGCCCTCTCTGGCTTCATCGTCGATGGTGACGCGCCAGGTGTTCTCCGTGGCAAGAAGGAGATTAATATGGGCCAGCGTTGCTCGGACACACGTATGATCACGTTCGAGGACGTGGAGGTGCCTGAGGAGAACTTGCTCGGTAAGCCGGGTGACGGTTTCAAGATTGCTATGGGTGCCTTTGACATTACGCGCCCACTAGTGGCTTCAGGTGCTGTTGGTCTTGCTCAGCGTGCTCTCTACGAGGCAACTGTGTACGCAAAGGAGCGCAAGACCATGGGCAAGCCTATCATCGACCACCAGGCCGTCGCCTTCATGCTTGCTGATATGCAGATGGCCGTCGAGTCATCTCGCAACCTTGTGTGGAAGGCTTGCTGGTACAAGGACCAGGGCATGCGCAACAGCTTCTATGCTAGTATGGCCAAGTGCCTTGCCTCGCGTGCCGCCGTATCGAATGCTGACCAGGCTGTGCAAATTTATGGTGGTTTGGGCTTTAACAGCGAAAGTGCTGTGGAGAAGCTGTACCGCGATGCTAAGATTTTCGAGCTTTATGAGGGTACCTCGCAGATCCAGCGCCTTATCATTTCGCGCCAGCTCGCTGATCTGTACAATGCTTAAGAACCTTCCAAGTATGCGTTTGCGTCCGATGCATATGGAAGGTTCATCTCATAGAACGAGCTCGATAAATGCTGCCATCGTTAACACGTGTCTCATTATGCGTTAAAGTCTACCTGCGAATGAAAAAATAGAAGAGCAAGCGGTCTCTACTCTCTTGCTCTCTTTGCATGAATCCGCTCAGTCAATTTGCTGCGCAGTCGTGCCATCACTTGGTCGCGCGAACTTGTAGCTGTATCGGTCGTGACAGGTGCTTCTGAGAACAAATTCGTCTCTTTTTGTGTAGGTAAAGGCGATGTGGAGTCGGGGACTTGAACTGGCGTTGGAGTCATTGACTCTGACGTTGGATGAATCAAGTTCGAGATAGATAAAGGAGAGTCGTTCGAATGAGATTCGGACGGAACACCAGTCTGATTGCGTGCGTAGTTTGGTTGTGATACATTGGCCAAGTCAGTATGTGTGGGCATAGAAGCAGCCCGATGCATATAGAAGCTGGGTCTCGCCGGCGTTGTTCCAACACGAGATAAACCTGTGTCAGCTGCAGGCGCGTTAGAGTATCTTGCTTCCGAGGATACAGGTATGTGTTGACCCAGATGGATTGGCGAATCACCGTAAATCGGTGCATTCGAAGGTGGCGGACGTGCTGAGGAAGAGGCGGATACGGGTATGGTATGTTGAGTGGACCTCATATGTGCATGACTGCGAGGGAAGAGCCAAGGCGGGTGGTGTTCATGAACCTGAGGTTTTGTAAATGAAGGACGAATGAAGGAACGATGAGAAATCGGATGTGTTCGTTGTTGCTCAGCCGCTTTATAAGAAGGGCTTGGTTCTCTGGGAGCGATAGGACAAGGCTCCCTCGGCGGTTCAAGAGCATACGGCGACCATCTGGCCCGTCTTCGCGAAGGAGAAGATTGATCCTGTAAGGATGGCTTGACATCCTTCGATGGACGGTTGTTCATTCAATGACGGCAGGGTATCAACCGACGACGTTGTCAGTTCAGCAAAGAGATACGTTTCGTGTATCAGATGTTTGAAATAGGGGCACACTCATCTCGCATTAGGGCGGCACGTTTAGCGTTACATTAGTGTGCCCACTCAAGTCAATCACTACGAAGGTACTTAAAGTTAGGAGAAACTGTGCGTTGGGATTTGTTCCGTAACCAAGTGGAGCGTTGTCATACGACAATTTATTTTTTCAAGGCCAAATAAGATGATGGCTTGCTCATTTTCAACATGTAGAATTGATGGCGAAAGTAACCGACCCTAGTGCGTAAAAATCGAACGCGCCAATAGAAAAAGGAACATGAATCGAGGTACAGCGGTCATGCGTCCAAACATAGTGTATTTACATGAGCACCAATCATATGGCGAGCTTGGATGAACGTTGTGTAATGAATCCCAAGTTTACGCCCCGGCATCGGAGAGAAATTGTTAGGCGGACAAGGAAATTGAGTATGTCTCAGACGACCATTTTAAACCACGACGATGAAAAGTGAGGAGACCCTACAACAAAATAATATAAAAAACTATTTACCGCGGTCATGTTTCAGAGACGACCGAATTTCATTATGCAAGCTGCGGCTATGCCAGCCACACTTGCAAATCCAATAGCAGCGGGTAGTGCCATATCACGAGGAATAATTCCAAAGAGCGGTTCGTGTGTGCCAGATGGAGACGCACGATGGTTGACCGAAGCATTCTCGGCCCTTTGCACCTGAGCATCTGCCAGCTCACGCTGGCGCCTGCGATTGGCTGCAGTGGCCGACGACGCTGTAGCGTAGTCGCCATACAGTCCGTCACGCGCCACGGCTTCGTCCCACGTCTTCCCTCCTTGAAGGACCAGAAGTACACGATCGCGGCCCTGGTGGCGCGCTACTTTGACAGAATCGCACACATCGCTGTCGCTAGTCATCAGGACAAGGTCATCATCATCATCCTTGAATGCGAGTGTGAAATCGCGCACGTCTGGTGGGTTTACTTGAGTGCCAGATGGCATGGGCGGCGTAAATATCTGCAGAGGAAGCCGACCATCTTCGTCCAGCTCCGAACGCACTGGCTCAACTGGTTCGACGATTTGTGTATTGCTTGGTTTCGCAAAAAATGGGTCGCTTGAAAGCTTGATCAATACGATTTCATGAATAATATCGAAAGAATCATACCGTGCCTGGAAGCGATGGACGCGTCCACTTGGCGTGACAAACTTGAATAGATATGTACCATCGTCTGTCTCAAAGGGTGCAGAACCTCCCAGCGCCGATCCACCTTCATGAGTGCTTTCTCCTACGGCACTTGCGCTGTCGTTGGGATGCACGTCCGAGCTAAGGTCGACGCACCCTGGCGCAGGTGGCGACATGAGCGAGTCATTTCCAATCCGCTGAGAGCCACTCATGGCACTCATGGACTCTTCGCCAAAGGCACTGCCAGTGCCTTGGCCAAAACTGTTCCAAAAGCGGTTCCACATGGGCCCTCCATCGCTCTCATCGCCACTGTTCATGCTGTTGATCTGCTCCAGCGTCGCATAAGTCAGCTTTAGTACATCCACGACGCCCACAAGCCGCGCGTCGACGTCAACAACTGGAAGGTTCAAATACCGACCATCGTGCATCTTACGCAATGCTTCTTGGATTGACAAAGACGGCGAAGCGGTGTCAGGATGTGGCGTCATGACGCGTACGACGCTGCATCGCTCAGGATCTAAGCCAGCTGCAATCACACGCAGCACCACATCTTTAGAAGTGAAAATTCCTGCAATTTTGCCTGTTGCTATGCCTCGCTCGCCCTGTGCGCCTGATGCATTCTCCATCACGCAGACAGCAGTCGTGCGATGCTGCTTCATCAAGCGAGCTGCATCTCGCACTGTTGTACGCACGCCAACGGTACACGGCATCGTTCGTGAATCTAGAATGCTCGCGAGCTCTGGCATACTCATCCGCTCACGTAGCGACTGGACATACTGCATCATAGCCTGCTGGGGTCCCCCACCCCACTCATTTTGCACACCTTCCAGCGCATGGTACAGCTTTTGAGAGGATCCATGTGCGCGTTCGAGCTTCTCCAATGCCTCGTAAAACACTTTCGCAATATCCAACAGACCTACAACATCGCCGTCTTCGTTGCAAACTGGTAGGTGACGAAATCCACGCGTCACCATCGTACTTAATGCTTCTGTTGCGGAAGTTGTGTCGCGCGTGACCATGGGTGAGACTGTCATAATTGAGCTCACGGGCGTCATGCGCGGATCGATCCCACCTGCAACGATCCTGTAGGCCAAGTCCTTGGCTGTAAAGATCCCGGCAAGATGCTCTTCGTCATCGACAACAAGTACACAATCTGTACGCTTGGCAGCACAAAGCTGACTGGCATCTGTGATGCTCATAGTTTGCGGCACTGTGAGCGCTGGCAAGGGCCGAAGTGCCGAGACGGTGCCAGCCTGGACCTGGTTCCGTCGCCGACCTGGCTGCGGCGTAGATGGCTTGCCTGTTTTACGGCTGAGTTCTGTCTCTATACGTTTTCTGATTGCCTCATCACGTCGCGACTGTCGTTTCCGTGTATCGCTGCCGTGTGGCGAGTTCCGATACGACGACGTGCTCATCCTCCTGGTGGGGAAAGGTGGGCCCAAGAGTGTTTGGACAACACGAGCGGCGTGTCGTGTCACGTGCACATTCCCCCCTTCCCAGTGAATCAATCCCTCATCCCAGCGCCAAGAAGGTCTATCTGCCCACAGACTCTTTGCGTTGACAGCTCGATTGAACAACGCCCGCAGTTGCGTAAAGAGCCGGACAAGAAATTGAGCAAGTGAGTGAGTACCAGCCGGATACAAGCATTCGTACATAAATATTCCCATTCATCTGCCTAGCAATCGAATCAACGCTCCAGGAGCACTTGCAAGATGGGTGTAGCGGAAAAAATCAAGGAAGTCGAGGCGGAAATGGCCCGAACGCAGAAAAACAAGGCCACAGAGTATCATATTGGATTGCTTCGTGCAAAGCTCGCAAAGCTGCGCATGCAGTTGCTGGAGCCTGATAAGAAAGGTGGGAAGTCTGGCGAAGGCTTTGATGTGATGAAGTCCGGGAATGCGCGTGTTGTGTTGATAGGATTTCCATCCGTGGGCAAGTCGACACTCCTTTCTTCTATTACAGAAACAGAGAGTGAGACGGCGGCATATGAATATACGACACTGACGGCCATTCCGGGGGTGTTGGAGTATGAGGGAGCGCGGATTCAGCTGCTCGATTTACCAGGTATTATTGAAGGTGCTGCACAGGGTCGCGGTCGAGGACGCCAGGTCGTGAGTGTAGCCAAGACGGCCGATCTGGTAATGATGATGCTCGATGCAACCAAATCAGCACAACAGCGGCCATTGCTGGAGAAGGAGCTCGAGGACGTCGGGATTCGTCTGAACCAGAACAAGCCGGACGTGGTACTGAAGAAAAAGTCTGGCGGTGGCATTGTTGTGACAAAGGCGATGGGTCTGACACTTACGAAGATTGACGAAAAGATGATCCGCTCTATTCTCCAAGGCTACAAGATTCATAATTGTGATGTGATGATTCGCGAAGATATCACAGTGGACCAGTTCATTGACGTGCTTTTGGGCAATCGTAAATATGTCCCCTGCTTGTACGTGTATAACAAGATCGATGGAATCAGTATGGAAGAGATGGACCGACTTGCCAACGAGCCACGCAGTGTCGTGATCAGTTGCAATTTGAATCTGAATTTGGACTATCTGATTGAGCGTCTGTGGGAGGAACTGAACCTGAACCGCATATATACCAAGAAGCGTGGGCAGCACCCGGATCTGAAAGATCCGATTGTTGTCCGTCGCGGTGCCACTATTGAGCACGTGTGTCATGGAGTGCATCGTGCTCTGGTTGACAAGTTTGCCTATGCAATGGTATATGGCAAATCCAGCAAGTTCCCATTGGCACAGAAGGTCGGTCTGAACCATCTAGTAGCCAATGACGATGTTGTTACGATCTTCACGCGCTGAGATAACATCTGAGTTGGCTGTCTTGTCTTTGCGCATGGTATGAGTGGCTATTTCGCTCACTATTAGCCTCAAGTCCGTGTTCCAAAACTCGCGAGAGATAGGCAGGCAGCAAATGTAATGTAGGGGCCATAATGAACGAGTCCATGATGCACCATCCCACACCCATCGAGTATATTTTTTCGTCCCTTTTTGCGATGCCTCCACTCCCTTGGCGTTGTTTGTTCTTGTCCCTGGCACGTTTCTTCTAGGCTAACAGCAAGACAACACATGTCTAACTTGGAAAGCAGAGGGCAGCGCCCGTACAAAGCATGGTGGATTGCCGGCATAGCTGTGCTTGTAGCAGTTGTATCTTTGATCGTTGCGCGCCGCGCGGAGTTTTCAAACCACATTGATCTGTTGCTCGATTCCATGGATGAGCCATTGAACCGGCTCAAGCAGACAGGTCTTCCGTACGGGAATATCATGCCACCCGATATCCGTGAGCAAATGGAAAAAATGTTGGGAAGTGCGCGTAAGTGGTATGAGACGCAGGACTTTAAAGTCGGGCGTGAACTTGCGAAGAAAGGAGCAGAACCACATCATCCTGTTGTGCTGCTGCCAGGGATCGTCAGCACAGGCCTCGAGTCATGGAGCACAAGTGAGGAGCAGTCGCCATTTTTCCGGAAAAGACTGTGGGGGTCGACTTCGATGATCCAGCGTGCGTTGTTCGATAAGGACCACTGGGTACGCAACTTGATGCTCGATCCGGCCACGGGTTTAGACCCTGAAGGCACTCGGGTTCGCGCCGCTCAGGGACTCGATGCTGCCAGCTATTTTGCAGCTGGCTACTGGGTATGGAGCAAGATCATTGAGAACCTTGCAGCGGTAGGCTATGACATCAACCAGCTGTACTTGGCAAGCTACGACTGGCGTCTTAGTATGTTCAACTTGGAGGAGCGTGACCGGTTCTTTTCTCGCATCATGTCACAAATTGAGTTTCATACATTAGCTTATGGAAAAAAGACTGTGCTTATCAGTCATAGCATGGGCGGAACAGTGGCACTGTATTTCCTCAAGTGGGTTGAAAGGAAGCGCGGATCGTCGTGGATCGACGAGCATCTAGAGGCGTTTGTCAATCTATCTGGCACGCTGCTTGGCGTGCCAAAGGCGATGCCTGCGCTCATGACAGGTGAAATGCGCGATACGGTCCAAGCACCGGCCATGTTGGCATACCTGTTGGAGCGTTTTTTTAGTGCACAGGAACGTGCCGAGCTATTCCGCAGCTGGGCAGGCAGTGCAAGTCTGATTCCAAAAGGCGGGAATGCCGTGTGGGGCGACGAGCATGGCGCGCCAGACGATTTGGCCAATGCGACCAAGACGCATGGGATTATGATGGAATATGCTGAGCGGCATTCGCACGGGAATGAGACACGGCCCTCTAGGAAACTGAGTGTGGATGAGGTCTACCCATGGCTTCGCATGCATAGTGACAAACACTTCCAGAAGATGCTGCACTCGAACTACTCATTCGGGATCGAGCGTGATCCAGCGCAGATCCAGGCGAATAATGCTGATCCAACAAAGTGGACGAACCCACTGGAAGTGGCGCTTCCTTATGCGCCGAACATGAAGATATATTGCGTGTATGGATGGAATCAGCCGACGGAAAGGTCGTATTGGATGCGTGATGTCGTTCCAGAAACAGATGTCTCCTCTCCAGAACTGTTTGAATCGTCACGGTCACAAACGATGATGATGCAAAATACGTCGGTGACCTCGACGTCTGTCCCGATGAGTAGGATTGATGGCACCATGTCTGATCACGAAGCCGTCCCGTCCATTGATTCTGGCGTGCGTGTCGGCGAGGGTGATGGCACTGTTCCGCTCTTGTCTCTAGGCTCTATGTGCGCGCGCGGCTGGAAGATGGACCGATACAATCCCGCTCGCATGAGGGTTGTAACCCACGAAGTGAAGCACGATCCCGAAGCTTTTGACCTGCGCGGTGGCGACTCAAGTGGCGATCACATTGACATTCTTGGTTCACATGACTTGAACGAGGCTGTTGTGAAGATTGCCACAGGTTTAGGCGACTCGGTTCCAGAGCGGATCTTTTCACCGATTCAATCGTACGCTGACAAGATCCAGTGGTGAATGGTGCGTGCGTAATTTTTTTTTTTTTTTTCCTCACAGATAGGTCCGCCACTTGTGGAGACATGCAGGTGTGGTGGCAGCTCCACTGCATACCTATTCATAGATGTTTGTAACACCCCTGTCCATGCGAATGTCTTACATCATTTTTGCAGGGCAAAGGATATGCAAATAAAAAAAATTGGGCCCAATTTGACGAGACGTGCGAGTGGAGCGTGAGGGAATAGATCCGTGGTAAGGAAACCATGAACCATGATGTGTCGACCTCCTTGTCATCCTCTTGCGATGCGTACGAGGTTCTAGGTATACATCCATCGGCAAATGCGAGCGAAATTCGTGCTGCGTACCTTCGACTTGCTCGTGAGCACCATCCAGATAAAGTCAGGTCGCACTCACAGGGTGGTGAACAAATGCAGCGTATTGTGCAAGCATACGAAGTACTACACGACACTGTCTCGCGTGCGTGCTATGACGAGGAACGTGCGGCCAAGCAGAGACGAAATGTTCCTGTACGCATAGCAGAGACAGTACCGCTTGAGTGCATGGAAGCAGTAGAGCAACCTACGATGCATTTCCAATACCCATGCCGCTGTGGACAGGCGTACGTCATTGCACCTGACGCACTCGTGCAAGAAAACGGGTACGTAGGATGCATGGGCTGCTCAGAAACGATTCATGTTGTCTGGGATGAAGACGGCGATGACGACGGCGACAGCGGGTCCGGCGAGCACATTGAGAACGAGGGATAAACCATGAACGAGGGAGGTCAAGGCACTACCAACCACACGAGGTGGCAGGGCGGCAGTGCGGGCGGTTGCTTGCTGGGTATAAGGATCGACTACGAAAGTAATTGTTTTGTACATATCTCAAACGCCATACGCCGACGCAAGTATGGCATGTTCTCCTGAGCAAAGTTCCATGCATAATCACCCGCATACTCTTCGCGGAGCAGAGCGAGGTCTGTGGGGTCTGCTGGCCTGGTGAAAGAGGCTGCATCCAACGGCGCTGCAGGATACGGCACGGCTGGATCACGCCGACTTAGCTGCTCCAGCGTCTGTACGGCAAAGACACCACAGTCGTAGCCATTCCGCTGCTGTGGCGATGTGTAGTCAGCAAAGAAATCTGTCCAGTCGCTCAGATCCAGCTCCATGTGCTTCTTGTCGCGCATTTCGTCCTGCAGGTACGCACGCAGCCGCTCAAATACCACAGGGCTCGGCATGCCCATACTGTCATAGTACTCGAAGCGACGCAGGCGCAGGTTGATGGCCGCACAGACCCAATGTGCCTGTCCGACATTGATGGGCATCAGCACCAAGTCTTTCGTAAAAAGATCCACACGTCTGGACCAGCGCCTGACACCGGCATATCCACGGGTCGTGAGGTTCTGCCAGAAGAAGGAGGAAAACACATGGACGCGCCAGAAAGCGCAAGGCCCATGCTTGGCCCGAGCGTTCTCCGCATCGGCATCGTTCGATCGCTGCTGGATGAGCTGGCCGTAAAAGTTGATCACCTCATCGTTGAGCCATTTGCCCGGGCGCAGCTTGGCCATATCATGGGCCTCGACCTGCGCACCAGGCATGCTTGCAATTACGCCGCGCTGCTGGAAGGCCGTCGACACACGTCTATCGCTGTCGGGCGGTAGCGATGCTGGGAGTGGTGGGCGGCCGAGGATGCCATGCAAGCTGCGCCGCTTTTCACGAGCTTGCCGCACCGCGGTTCGACGTGCCTCAAGAGGCGCGACCGGCGGAGGCAGCTGCGCTTGAGCATGTGCTTCTCGCCGCTTCAGCAAGTCTAGTGTGCGCTGAGTGTATGCCTGTTCATCCAGGACAGGTCTTGCCATGGGCCAAGTCTGGAGTGTCTCCAGGTCCATGAGCTGCTGGACATGTACGCGCTTCTTCACGAGCGAGTGGAAATCGTCGAACGAGAGCCTTGGACCACCGCGGCGCATCGCTTGATATGCTTGCCGAATCATCGATGCAATGCGTGCCTGTTGCCGTGTGTTGATGCGAGCCTCAAAGTCGTCCATAGCCAAAGGCGCTTTTCGGCGCATGCTGAGCGACGAGACGGTGCGTCGGTTCTGCTTGGGCCATGCATCGATTCGTTTGGATCGGAAAAGCGTTTTTGGCAATGCACCTGCCGCATGGTTATGGAAGTACTGAGGCCGGAAGTGCGATGGGCGGGCTGGCGCAACTGGAGCGCGAGATGCGAGAAACCGGCTCAATGCATTTGATGAGCACGGATGAGAAACTAAAGTAGGAGAGGTCGATAAAGTAGGTGGACTTGAAGATGTCCTTGAAGTTGTTCGTTCGTGTGAGACAGGCCCAGGCGAGGGGGATGAATCCGAGTCGTCAATGACGATTACAGATGAGTCACTTGATGAAGCAGTGGGCGAAGGCCTTTGGACATGAGGATGAGACTGTGAAGAGTCGGGCTCATTTCGATTGTTGTCAGAGGACCTTTCAGAATGGAGTAGGGAACCAGGGCCTTTCATGGAGCGGTCTGATGCAGAGAGAGCCGATTTTTTGATCAAGTCATCATCTTCGAGCGCCTCGTTGTATTCGACGTCATCATCATCATCATGCTCGTCAACTCCTAGGCCAACATCTTGATCGTCTGAGTCGATTTCAAACTCGTCTTCTCCAGTGGCGTGGCCATCGTTGTCAAGCTGGCCCTCTTCTGAAAGGTGATCGTCGTTCCCGTCAAAGTCAAGCTCTTCCGCTTCGTGCTGATCGTGATCGTAGAATTCATTCTCCTCAACTTCAGGATCATCATCACCATCAGCCACGCTCTCCTCTGCATCGTGGTCAACGTCATCTACCACCTCGTTCTCCTCAGCTTCAGAATCATCGTCGCTGTCAATAGGGCTCTCCATAGTTTCAAGAGCATCTCCGTCAGCGTCGCTCTGCTCGGCATCGCGGTCACTATCGTCATGCTCGTCGTCTGCAGCTTCAGAACCATCGCTGCTGTCAGCTTCACTCTGTTCGGGATCGGGGTCACTACTGTCATGCTCGTCGTCTGCAGCTTCAAGACCATCACTGCTTTCAACTTCGCTCTCTTCGGCATCATCGTCGTTGTCGTCATGTTCGCCGTCTTTAGCTTCAGAACCATCGCTTCTGTCAGCTTCACTCTGCTCGGCATCGCGATCACTGTCTTCGTTCTCGCGGTCTTCAGCTTCAGAACCGCCGCTGCTGTCAGCGTTGCTCTGCTCGGCATCAACGTCGTTGTCGTCTTGCTCGTCGTTTCCAGCTTCAAGACCATCGCTGTCATCAAATTTGCTCTGTTCAACATTGTGGTCACCGACAACACCCTCCCTCTCTTGATCTTCAAAACCTTTGCCGCCGTTAGGATCGCCGCCCTTCACTTCCAGACCATGAACATCGTCGGGCACGTCCCAACTCCTTCCAACGTCATCGACCGTCTTCTCCTGCTCATCGTGTTTCTCTGCACTTTGCTCATGCTCATAGCCCAACGTCTCCTGCCCTTCTTTGCGATAACCACCAAGTTTGTCTTTCTGATCATTCTTCATATCGTGCTGCTGCTCTTCATCGCCATTGTCCTTGCCGTAATTGCATTCAAGTTGTTTTTTCTCACCGTCACCGTCACCGTCACCATCACCGTCACTGTCACTGTCACCCTCACTCTCACTTCCCCTCTTGCTCTCATCTCGTTTCTGTTCCTCCCTCTTATTGACACGGCCATGATCCTCCTTAGCACTCACACAGGGGTCGTTTTGCTTGCGTCCTTTACTCACAAGGGCCTGTGCGTCCTGAAAATGTCCGGCAAGCCAGTTTGCCTCCATATTCTCTTCTTGATCACGATCCCTCTTGTCTTGAGCCCGCCCAGTTGCTTGTTCCATGCATGCATCCTCCTGGGTGTCGAATGTCGCGGTCGAGGTCACGGGCAAATCTGGACGCGATTTCTTGCTTGGACGAAAGAACGAGACTAGTCGTTCCCACCACGCGCTCATTCGATCTGTCGAGTGATGCGTGTCTCCATGCACTTCTTCGTCTCGTGTGCGCTTTGGCATCCCAGGCATTGACCTGGGCTACCTGGCGGTGTGACGCGTCGTCGAAGCAAATCACGCTCGAGTCGATGCATTCAGGCGGCCTCACGAGTCTTTATGCATAAGATTGCGAATAAATTATTTTTGCGCCGGGCGATGAATCTTTTTTATTAGGCCACGAGGCCAATTTAGACTATGGACCAGGAGAAGCAAGGGCCATGGCAAGAGGAAGGAATCGGCGCTTTGGGCCCCATGCCTGACGACGATGCTGGCGAATCGTCGTCTCAATTTGTTGCGCATGTCGTGCTTGCTGAGGATGCAGATGTCGCGGCTATGGGCTTGCTACTCGAACAGCATCTTCAGCGCATATGTTCATTGTCTCCGCCCGAAGGCGTGAATGGGTATATTTGGGATCGTGAGCCGCCTATGGTGCTGCAAGTACCAGAGGGCACCGAAAAGGCACTCGAAGTGTCCATGCGCGTGCAAGAGTGTGTTGATGATGAATGGTTCTTGACGTATGTGCTGCGTGAGTGGACCAAGACGTATACCGATGTGTGCATCCGTGTGAACGATGAAGACGGGGAGTTTCTCTTGATCGAGGCTGCCGATACACTACCATCATGGGCCCAGCCAGATACGACACAGAATCGTGTGTGGATCTATCAGGCGCAACTGCATTTAATTCCGATCGATGCGTCGTCGCGGGACACGTCTCTCTCGGTATCTGAGGCTGTGCGTCTCGTTCGCGATCCACACTGCGCTACACAAGCGCCATCTCTCGTACAAGACAAGGCATTTGCACGCGTCGATGCGTATCCAGCTGCTGCATTGACGCACCATCACACGACGCTCGCTTTCCTTCCGCCAAATGCTGCCAAAGTATTTGCCACATACCCGCAGAGTACCGCCGAGGCTGTGCATGCACTAGAAAGTCGCGATGCGGTCAGTGTGCGCAGTATTCGACATCTTCCAACGCCATTGCGCGTCCAGGCATGCAACGAAGTCGACGACGACGCCGCGACGGTCCCCAAACCACCGGCGACAGATGCCGTTCTTGTGCGTGTTACGTTGACGCGACATTTGTATGCAAGATTGTCGTATGATCGGTTCTTTGCACCTGCATCACTTGGACGCCGTTGGCAGCGCTTCGTCGAGCTCTATCGCTTGGCGAAGCGAGGAGAACCTTCAATGGCTGAGACGAATGATCTTGCTGTCTGGGGACGTTGGTGTGATACAGGCGCCAAACTAGTTGCCGGTCTCGCAATGTGGCTCGATACTCTTGGCCGACGGCAAATGACACAGATGCAAGACGCCTTATCGTCGTCTTCGTCCAGTAGTCCAACAATGGCGCCACATCGGTACGAACAGTTCATCGCTGCCTTGACAAAGTATGGGTTCTTTGGCAGCGAGCTCCGAGGAAGCGCGGCTTGGAAAGAACGAGAAGCAAAAGCTGCAGCGACAGTCGCGCGTCTAGGTTCTGTTTCACCTGGGTCTGCGGAATCGTCACGATCATCATCCGGCGTATCGTATCGACAGATCCTTTCCGCCATGCAAACACAGGATCCTGAGAAAGAGCTTTGGCAGGCACTGCCGCTTACGTCACAGAGTATCCCGTCGCTACAAATGCACGAGGATAGCGAAGCATGGTTGTCGATGGCACCCCAGGACATTGAGGCACTACTTAGTGGCAGGACACAGGATGAGGCCGAGGATGCTTCTATGGACAGGTTTCAGTCCTTCATGTCCAAGATGCAATCATTTTTGCATCGTCAAGGTGATGTTGAGGGCGCTTTATTTGACGACGACGCAAACTTCGATACCCTAGAGGATGGCGATGAAGCTGGTGCTGACGCAGATGCCAATGACTCGTCCGACTCTGAGGCGGAGCGAAAAGCCCGCATGGACGCGCTCGTCGAACCGTTAGCCCCTGGGGAATGGGGCGCAGAGTCAGCCAAGGCGCATGATGGTTCACTCGCTTCAGACGACAAGGCAGCCACCACGGTGCAGGCTCATTCCAAGTCTATGACCCATTTGCAACCTGCCCTTCATCCACGAGGTGAAAAACGAACAAACCGCCTGGCTGGACTGTCCAGGCTGGAGCGATTCGATGGCGACAGCGACTCGGACGAGGCGTCGTTGCCTGACGATGATCACGACGCGGCAGAGGATCGGGCGGAGCGGCATCGTGCTTTGGAGATGATAGATGATGACGAACCAGAAGATGATGAGGAAGATGCTCCTATTGAGCAGGACATGGGTGACTTTTTCGAGTTCACGCGACGCACACTGGGTTTATCGGATTCTCAGTACGCTGAGATTCTAGAAGAGCGACGAAATCGAGGCGCCTTCGTGCCTTCGGCAGCTCGTCCCGATACGTGGGCCGAGAAAGTCCATGACTCCAAGTCCACAGATTCGACGATGTCGGAAACTGCTGCGCTGATGCCGACGACAACGACGAAGCCATCTCTTGCGTCCCTGGACGCGGCGCTGGATGCCATGGAGCAAGAACTTCAGGCGCGGACGAGACCATCCACGTCTACGTCATCAGGACGTGCTATGCTGTCGGATCCAATGGAGGAGGATGGAGATGCGGAAGATCTGAACGAAGAAGAAACTGAGTTGCTACATCATCTGTTGGCGTCTGGCATGTCGTTACCTGAGAGTCTCCAGCGTTTCGCTACCGAGCATGATGTACATAACGCGGACGTTGAAATGCTGGGTCATTTCCTCGAGAGTTTCAAGGCGCAAAACGGGCATCCTGGTCCTGTTGGTACGTTGAGTCAGCGCCTCGGTGTTGGTTCTTTGCCTCGCGACACTGATCGGGCGTGAGCACAGCCCAGTCTGGTGATATCGGGATGCAGCGCAGATCAGGGAGTGGGTTGATGCATGTATACAATCCCACCATGCCCAAGCCACGTGGATCCTGCGGCTTAATTGTTGGTCGACGACTTGCGTATTGATTAGTAAATAGTCTGGATATCTTTGCCTGGGTTTTCTGTGAGCCTGCGGTGTTCTTGACGGTTTTTCTGTAAGCACCAAGGCGACGGGGCGGATGTGATAGCGAGGGAAGTCTCAGTCCCTTGCACAGGCCTGTTTTGCTTGTGTATGGTGTTTATAGAGAAATCCAACACTTTGGCTGGCTGTTGAATGCGCTGTGCTACGTCCACCGTAGGACGAATGTGCACATGCGCAATGTTGACTAGCTACAATGCTGAGAGAGAGACATTTTGAGGATTCAATGCCTGGGTCGTCCATGTGGAAATATGGCCGTCACACAGGACAAATGTATGCATCTTGGCACATGTTAGAGCCTGTCACTTTCGATCGCTTTCGTCCATATGTCTACCTATACGTAGGAAAACTACTTCTTTTCCTTATTTTCTTCCGCCGGCTTAGGAGGCACGAGCTTGTACTCGTTGGGAGTGTACGAAACACCCTCGCCAACTTGCTCCCAAGCGGAAGCCGGCTCAAAGTTGCGGTGAGCCTGCATGAGCTGGACGGGCTCATATACAACACGCTTCTTTTCCTCATCCCAGCGCACCTCCGTGTACCCAGTGAGAGGGAAGTCCTTGCGCAGGGGATGACCTTCAAATCCATAATCAGTGAGGATGCGTCGCAGGTCTGGATGGCCAGCAAAGAAAATGCCATACATGTCCCAAGCCTCGCGCTCGAACCAGTCTGCACTGCGGAAAAGATTCGTAACTGTCGGGACTGGTGTCACTTCGTCAGCGTACGTCTTTACACGAATTCGAGCATTGTTCCGAATGCTGAGCAGGTGGTAGTTCACTTCAAACCGCTGAGAACGGGTTGGATAATCCGCGCCTGAGATGTCCATCAAGACCTTGAATTGTGTAAGCGTGTGGTCGCGCAGGAACGTCATCGTTGGGATCAAGCCAGCTGGCGCCACGTAGAATGTCAATTCGTCTTTGTACACGCTAAACTGCTGGATGAATCGCGGAAGCACTACAAAAAGATGGTCAGCTTCCTTCTTCGCGAAAGAGAGAGAGAGAGAGAGAGAGAATGTATGCGTACGCACGCATAAACACGCACACACACACACACCCAGCACTCACAGTGACAGGTTTGGTGGCAACATACCTGAAAGCACCCAGCTGCCATAGTCGTGCAAGGGACCTTGCATCGACTGATACTTGTCCATGGGGTTCATATTCGCTCGCTCAAGGTAAGGCGACTTTAACATCACTTTATCGCCCTGCTCCCGCAACGCCAGCGACGTCGAAATAGTGCGCAGACATGGCACATATGCGGCTTGGCGCACGGCCGGCCTCGCACAGCGCAGGAGCGTTCGTGCAGCAGTCGCCATTTCGAACGATCGAAAAACCGTCGGTTATCCTGCCAAACTGTAGAGATGGGTCGGTCGGGACTGGACGGTGTTTCGCCCTGCCGACGAGCTCGTCCGGCCGATATGCTTAGTCATCATATGCGCCGCACATCCAGTACGACGTTTCAGTCATTGCTCTTCATTTTTGAGGTGCGTGTGCGTGAGTGTGATCCAACCCCAATCGATCCTTCGATGGCGACAACAGGAACTGCGCTGTCATCAACGGCGCCACATGTTCAAAGCGATGCAAAATCACTCAACACACACGTACTTGCATACCCTGATGCATTGCCTTATTATGACACCGAGATAGACCATGTGCGTGGTCTCCGCGAGACTGTGGAGCAAGCCATTGAGGAGGAAAAGCAGCAATTGCCGTACGCGCCGCAAGACCTATTGCCACCTGCCCATGTTCCCTGGTCGGATAAGCCGGCATGGGCCGCCGACTGGGAGCGAGCGAAGCGCGGAGAATCGATGCATGCGATTGATACCACACGATACCAACTCCCAGCGCCCAGCGGTGGCGCGGAGGCATCTGAAGAGGCATGGGCCCATGCACTTAGGAATGCCGAGACGCAGCTGGCATACATGGACGCACGGTAAGTTTGCGCTCTAGCATACACTAACCGCATCTTTTCAGACTGAACAACATTGAGCTTCTGCGACGATATGGACGTATGTGTCACGTATCTAGGCGATGAACTAACGCGTGAACAGCCAATCTTTGGCGTCTTCATAACTACCAGCAGGAAGCCATGGTCGCATTCGAGATGCGTGCGAAAGAGCATGCGTCTCACGAAATGGACGAGCTGAACCGGACGCGAAAAGCGACGCACTTGCACCTGGGCGACAAGATCTCGACGTACGAATCGCGATGGCGTGACTTGGTGTCGAGGAACTTGTCGATCCGCGTTGCCACTCTAACTACGCGTGCTAATATGCAAGAGATCATGCAACGCACAGAAGATATGAAACGGGAATTAGCATCCATGGACGCAGCACAGGTATAGATTCTCCATGTACAGTTATCAATGAATCAAAGCGAACGTGAACAGACGAATGGCAATAGAGGGCGAAAGGAGAGCGAATATACGTGGCAGGTCAAGAGGTGTGACCAGCAAAAAAAAAGAGGCTGCCTCGCATTATGAAGGCCGACATACGTGTTACGCTGCCGTGTCCTTCGGTGTTTGACGCAGCAGATCAAGGAAATGGCTCTTGCTAAGTTCCTTGACGGCCATATCTTTGCTGCCCAGAGCGTTCAGTTTGCGTGACTTTTGCGTAGAGCGGGCTTTTTCAATATCACTTTCTGTGGTAGATTGCGCGGCGCGGATGGCATTGAAGAGTTTCACGACACCTCGTTGAGCCGTCTTACGCAGACGTCGTTCGTAGCCTTTGGCACCTCCCTGTTCTGTCCACGCGTCTAGAGCCGCGCCTGAAAGTGGCATTTGTGTGCTATTGGAGAGTGTTCCAGGGGCTCCCCATTCACCGATCACATCCTTGATATGGGCCCGCTCTTCTCGCTCTCTTCGTTGTTCCAATGCAAGACGTGCTGCTTTGGCTCGAAGTGTCGTAGCATTTGCTGTTCGACGGATTCGTGGTGCAAGCGAGAGAATTTCATTTTGCCCTTTGGTAGCCGTTGTGGCATCACCAAGCAGCTGCTCCAGTGTTTCTCCGAATGCACCTGGGGATAGAGCGCGCCGTTTGCGTTCTGTGTGAGAAAGAGCTAGGACGTACTCTGTGTTTTGGCACTTTTTTCTTGTGAAAAATGAGTGTTGTTTTCATCACCGCTTTCGACACCATTTGCGCCATCATCATCATCATCATCATCATCATCATTGTCATCGTCATCGGCATCGTCCTCCTCTTCATCATCATCATCGTCATCATCGTCATTGTCATTGTCATCATCGTCCATGTCGCCTTCACGGCTGTCCACAGCACGTCCTTCTCGTTCGCTCACCTTCTTCTTGCCTCCTTGTCTCTCATTCGCACTAGGATTGCCGAAACTCATCTTCCATTTTGAGCGCCCGTGCTGTTGAGGCTGCGTCGCCATTCTTTTCTGTACGCCAGGCATGGCGCGTGCCACCAAAAAACCAAGTGGGTTGAATTATTTTTTCTTTTTTCGCAGTAGGCACTTGGTCAGCCAGCCAGTCAAGCCAGCTTGCCCTCGTCAGCGAGTGGGCGGCGGCTAGGTACAGTCAGCACATCCACGTGACAGTCCCGCAACGCCAGCGGCGAACACGGACTCAGGGCACCCGTACGAGGCTTGGACCGTTACCAGCAAGAGCACTGTCGATACCATGATTCGCGCTCTGAACCTTTTCCGATCGCGTGCGACTATGGCACAGAGCATGCTGCGCTCTGGTGCCAATGTGGGCATGCAGAAGCGGTTCCTGTCGATTCACGAATACCTTTCGATGGGTCTGCTGAACAAGTACGGCATCAACACACCCAAGTTTTTCCCCGCAAAGGACAGTGACGAGGCGTACTTGTCAACGAAGAAGTTCGACGGTAAGCCTGTGGTTGTCAAGGCACAAGTGCTTGCTGGTGGCCGTGGAAAGGGCCACTTCGACAACGGACTTCAGGGCGGTGTCCATCTGGTCAAGTCGTACGTACTACATAGCCTAAAGAGAGGGCTGTTTCCACACGAAAGAAACACTAACCAACACGCAGTGCTGAGGAAGCTCGTGATCTAACGGGCAAGATGGTCGGATCCAAGCTCATCACGAAGCAGACGGGTGCCGCAGGCCGTGTGTGCAACTCCGTTATGATTGCTGAGGCTCGCACACCTAAACACGAGTACTACGTTGCGATTCTGAACGACCGTGTGCGCCAGCTGCCGGTGCTGATTACGTCGAATCAAGGCGGTATGTCGATCGAAGAAGTCGCCAAGGAGAACCCGGACGCTATTATTACGACACCTATTGACTACACAAAGGGTCTGGATATGGAGACCGCGAAGCAGGTGGCCCACAAGCTCGGATTCTCTGGCGAACAACAAGAGAATGAGGCCGCCGACACTTTCGTGAAACTCTACAAGTTGTTCCGTGAACGTGACGCGACTCAGGTGGAAATCAACCCACTCGCCGAGAGCGAGGATGGCGCCGTGCTGTGTATGGACGCGAAGCTGGGCTTTGATGAACATGCTGATTTCCGTCAGAAGGAAGTATTCGAGATGCGTGACCTGACGCAGGAGGACCCTAGCGAAGTGAGGGCTAGTAAGTACGGCCTGAACTTTATCAAGCTCGACGGTAACATTGGTTGTCTCGTGAACGGTGCTGGTCTCGCTATGGCGACGCTCGATCTCCTCTCGCTCAACGGCGGTAAGCCTGCGAACTTCTTGGATGTTGGTGGTGGTGCGAACGCCGAGGCTGTGAAGAAGGCATTTGAGATCGTTCTTGAGGGCGAAGGCGTGCGTGCTATCTTGGTGAACATTTTCGGTGGTATCATGCGCTGTGACGTTATTGCTGAGGGTATTATCAAGGCTACCAAGGAGATGGAACTCAAGATCCCTCTAGTGGTCCGTCTTCAGGGCACGAAGGAGCAAGAGGCGAAGGAGCTCATTCGTCAGTCTGGTCTGAAGATCCAGGCTTACAATGACTTGGACGAGGCTGCTCGCAAGGCTGTGGAAGCTGCCGCTCAGTAATGACTCTATCTATCCCAAGGACATACTCAAATATACACACTCTCACACTTTCGAATAAGCTACACATACCGTAGGTGCTCGGGATAGATGTCTCTCTTCCTCTTTACTTTTCGTTCCGAATTGTACCTACTATGTGATATATATGTACCTGTATGAGTCGAATGCATCGGCATATCAATTTCACCAATGCGCTACATGTGCCTGAACAAGGGATTCCTTCCTTGCGCACTATTTTTTCTTTTCTACTCGCTCATCAGGATGGCAAAGCAATGCGCATCTTGTGAGTCTCGAGACGACTTGACACATGTCAACCCAGCCAACAGAAGACATGGGGAAACACATAAGCTTGGACAAGGAGGCAAGGGTCGAGGCAGGGGTAGGGTCCGGGTGTGAAATCAAGACCGAACGGGCATCACGAAACGCGGCAAACCACCTCGCCATCGAGCTTTCGACGCATTGCCTCTTTTGCTTCGAACCATCCGTGTTTCCCACAATCAACAATGCCGATTTCCCCTGCTCGCAAAGGTGTCACAAACTTCGCTCGCCTGCCGGTCGCCCAAAGCAGAAGCTCATCTTTTGACATAAACAGATGACGCGATGGCTTACTGACAAGGTTCATTCGTTCAAGCACAGGTCTATCATCATTCCGATACTTGAGATCAATCCAAAGCCGTCTTCGTACTTCAGGCGCGGCATTCCAGTCCACTGCACTTGGCCCTGCAATGGTACCGCGCGTCACGTTGTAAATAAATCCATGGTGCAATAAAATTGACATGATCGATGCATTTGCCTTCGTGTAAGGAATTGGCACCGACTTTAGCTTTGCACGCGATGCATTTTGCAATCGTACGCAAAGATCCGCATGCAACGGCATGTCGGTCGCTTCGGACAGAAAGGCGTTGGTGTATTGTCCGCCATCGTCGAAGAACCTCCGCCCATTGACATCAGTCTATCACGTGACTATCCACGCCGAAACGCTACAGTCGTCACTGTCGATCCCTGCTGTCCACCCTGTCCATGTATCAGCGGAAATGTGTGTGTGTGGAAAAGGCACAAACATACAAATGTGAAAGAAGGCGTTGGCACAACATGCTCAACCAAAAATCCTAGATATGGTCAGCTTAGCAAGTAGGAAGTGGGCTGCATAGATGCAGGGCAGCGTGTGTTACGCACCTGCCGGCTGAAATTTGGTGGCCAATTCTTCCTGCGTGAAATTGCAACTGGTGATGAAAAAGATACCGCCGTCTTTCCTTGTTAAACGGTGCACAGCTTCCACATATAAGTCCGCGGGAAGTTTCCCGTGCACCAGTTGGGACGATAGTGCAATCTTTGCGTTAGTGACTTGGTTTCATAACATACCGCATCATACTGCGTCAGAGCTGTTAACTTCCGTGAATATATACGTACTGTTCCTTTATCGCACACAATGTCCCATCCTTTGCCATGACTTGGACGCGCGGCGAGCTCGTCCATCTCGGGCATATTGCGCAAATCACATTCAAGGAACAAGATCTGTTCGCATCCATGCCCCCGTTTAGAACCAATTGCCTTGGATAACTCAATTGATGCTGCTGAGTAGTCAATACCACACAGTCTTGCTGGAAAAATGATATCTGGCGTCATGTTTTCTGCTTCATCCAGCTGAGCATCCATCAGGGCAAATAGTAGGTGGCCATTTCCTGTGCCTACGTCCAAAATATACTTCGCTTCTTCATCAGATTTCTCTTGCAACATGTCGACAAGATAGCGAATCATCCGTTCAACACTATCTTCGCCAAACCTAACGAAGTGTGAGTGCCTCAAGCCTCAAGTCACGTACCACACTTCGCCCTCATCTCCAATATCATTGTACGTCGCAACTTCGCGCCTTATCATGTAAGATTCCAACTCACATACTCGTAGACCTGATCCCAATGCTCTTTCGTGCCAAGCTTCGACTCCGGCAAGCTTTCCACACGCCCGTCCATTTGTATGGAAAGGTGCTTTCTCGTGTTGTTTGCTTTTCTCCACAAATGAATGGACTAGATATGAAAGTGAGTATTATGAAATTGTTGTTCGAGTTTATTTTTTCATGCCTTGTGGTGAAACTCCGCTCGATATGCCAGTATGTCCTTGTTGCTTGTCAGGAACACGATTGGGTCGTAACGTAGACTGTGGCATTTCTTGGTTGTCTTCATACTGCACGAAAAAAGGCTCACAAGTCATCTGCTTATTTTTAGGGAATTAAATCGCCCATATGACTTGGGCATCGTGGACGACCCTTCTCTAGTTTACCACATAGACTTGGTCAATACACGAGAAAAAAATTCTCATACATGTTACGCGCGCCTATGTACGGTCACAAGTAAGACATATTACGTGTATTCGCATGTCTCGAGAATAACTGCACGCTCGTCCAGACACGAAAGTGGTCTCTAGAACGAGCACGGCAACTGAATCAAACTCTTTCACACGCCGGAATAAACACTAACACGATACACATTCATGCACGCATCGAAATGCCACCACTGGTATGCTTTGTTGACTCAAATCTAACATGCCATTCACTGCAACGCTATACAGTGGTTTGGCTACTTTTGGGTGCCCAATGGCAGCTAGCATTTAATGCATGCAGGTGGGGGAACCGACCTAGTGACAAAGCGCCAATCTCCTACTCCCGCAGTAGAGGGTATACATGTCCTCTCTCTGCTAGTCCTTACGTACACATGCGGATGACACAATTTAGTGCTTCGGGCGGAAAGAGCAACCTGCACACAAGTTAGCCACACGAACAGACGCCAAAAGTCGAATGTACATACCGACAGCAAGACGGGCCTTACCACCAGTTGGCTGGCTCAGAACCTGAGCGCAGCTTCCGCAAAGAACGACCGACTGGGCATGCGAAAACACAGTCGTGATGGCGAAGCATCCAGGGCACTTGACGTCCATGAAAAACGAGTCAGGGCTCTGAACCAGACGCTTGAGCTTGTGGCACCTCTGTTGCTGCTCGCGAGGCGGGTTGATAAGATCAACTGCGAGAGTCTTCGATGTCAGCTCATAAGCTCTTCAACATACCATTCTTTACACAGTCAAGAGTTAGGAGAAAAAAGCCAGAGGTGGCGACCACAGTCCCCTCCCTTCCTAGCCCCCTAACATCGGGCCAATCGTAAGGACACAAGTGCCAGGCCTGAAACTGTACAGAGGATCACGTGACACACACTTTATTAGGGCTCATCATAACATGACCTCTTTTGGTGTAAATGAAGCCTAATAGGATATGGCAACACAGTTTCTGCACGCTAGTGGCCTGAATTTTTGCACCCGACTTTCTCGCGCCCCAGTGTCTCCCGACCCTTCCTCACAACCAGCAAGCACGCAAATTTGAGGTGTGTGTCGCTATAGCTCCTCTGACTTGTTGATCATTGTACTAACATAACGTCTTCAGTCATGGTTAACTTGCGTGTCCAAAGGCGTCTGGCTTCGTCGGTCCTCGGTGTGGGCAAGCGTAAGATCTGGCTTGACCCAGCTGAGCAGACTGACATCGCGAATGCTAACTCGCGTGCTAACATTCGCAAGCTGATCAAGGATGGTCAAATCATCCAGAAGCCAGTTGTGTCGCATTCGCGTGAGCGCACGCGTAACCTGCACCACGCTAAGCGTCTTGGTCGTCACACTGGTTACGGTAAGCGCAAGGGTACTGCTGAGGCCCGTTTCCCTACGAAGGTTCAATGGATGCGCCGTCAGCGTGTGTTGCGCCGCCTGCTGCGGAAGTACCGCGAGGCTGGTAAGATTGACAAGCACCTTTACCATGACCTGTACCTCAAGTCGAAGGGTAACGTGTTCAAGAACAAGCGTGTTTTGATGGAACACATTCACAAGGCTAAGGCTGAGAAGCTCCGGTCGAAGCACTTGGCGGACCAGATGGAGGCTCGCCGTCTTCGCAACAAGACCCTGCGCGAGCGCCGTGCCCAGCGGGTCGCCGAGAAGCGGGCTGCCATTCTTGCCGTCGAACACGAGGGCGAGGAGAAGCAGTAAATATCCTCTTCCTGCATTCGCACCCAAAAGACACCGCGCACAGCGACGTGACGACTCTGTTTCATTTTTTATCCAACGCTCTATTCTGTCTGCGCATTCGTCGCCAACCCGAAAAAAGATCGCGGCGCTATGTTGTCTGGGAGAGTGGCGTTGTCCAGCGCTTGTCGATGGATGATAGTAAGGACTCCCTTGAATGGTGCATATATTCGCCTGCATATGTGTTTGCTTGCATGGATCTAGTATGGTCATGATTCAGCTAGACTCGGGCTCATACGGTGTGGGTATTTTTCATCTGTCCTTGCTTTTTTGCCTCTTTTACCAGACTCTTTAGGCTTATTGTGTTCTGTTTTGGCCCTCTGGCGTACGAGTGTATAGCTTAAAAATGCGTATTGGATTTGCTCCCACAGTTCGGATGACGAATTTCGCTCGAGTCTTGTTTCCTTTGATAGTGGTTCAAAAGTGACTAGTGTGGGTAGGGTTGAGAGCGTGTTGGACCTGGATAGACGCGAGCCCGCACGCTGCCGCAGACTCAGCTTATGCTCATTGCCGCCTGCCTGTAACATACACTGCTCATTCTACTGACTCTATTGCGCTGATGCTTGGTTTGTCGCTGCGTGTGAAGCTGCATGAGCAAACATAGCCAGTCGATTCTGAACGTAGTCCTAGAGATGTGAATGCCAAGCGCAAAAACATACCTGGGAAACAACACTAATGGCATTTTCCAAGACATCACCCAACGCTTGTTCAACCCACTGATTTTCTTCATCCGATACAGACACTGCAAGTTAGATATGTGTTGCATCAACGTACACCACCATGCAGGCACAGCCTGGCTTTGCGTAAGATGACTGAGACGATGCTTTGGATCGACCCACCAAACAAGAAAGAATAAAGCGGATGGTGTTGCATCTATTGATAAAGAAGTTTGCTTCTGCTTTTGATGCGAGGACGACGTGAACAAATCATCTTCTTCGCCAGGCGCAAGTAAATGGTCCATGTAAGGCTGGATCCGGAGAATGGCCGGACATGCCGCTGAATCGTTTGCTTCGGATGCAAGACTTGATCTAGCTTGCTCACAAAGTCGTCGTAAAGCACCCTGTGTGTGAACAAATTACTTGGCGTGGATTTTTTTTAAATAACATACCTTGGCATTCTGAAATCCTAATTCGCGTGTTTCAGCCGCGTGTATATCGTATCCATGCTCCGACTCAGCTGACTCTAGACTCGGCACAGTCGTCTTGTCTCTCGAGACAGAAATATCCAGATCAGCCTGCGAAAGGACACGCGACAAAACCTTGAAAGCAAGTGTCTCAATGCCATCGTAGCCTGTCATATCTAGAAATGTGTTTAAAGAGGCGGGTTAGTCGAACGAAACTAGCGAATCACATACCATGGCTCACAGTCACATTGACTGAATCATGTGCTTCCATGGGAAGCACCACAGCATTGACAATATCGTTCCAGCCACGACGGCCTGCTGCTGTAATATTATCGCGGATTTGCTCTAGCCCACCATCCTGCACGAATCCACGCACACGCTGCGCGAATTTATTGCCGAATTCATAAATTTGCTGCTCAGGATGCGATCCCTTTTCTACTGTAGGCGTATGTTGAACAACAGCTGCAGTGCGGCGTCCAAGTTCATCACGAGCTTGCTCTGCAAACTTCGACGCCGTTGAAAACAGACTTCCCCATCCTCCCCATCCTCCCACGTCTTTGCGGTTAGGTAATTGCGAAGTTTCTGAAGTTGACGAGCTCTTCGAGGGCGAAGTTCCTGAATCATCTTGCGTGGTCGTGGAGGGGACCATTTGCGATTGAGGTGATAAATGAGATGCAGAATCTGTTGAAGCTGCGTCAGATTGGGCCGATTTGCCTTTGGTTGGGGCAGATACTGGTGACGATGATGGTGGTCCCGAACCAGTTGGAGAAGGAGAGACTGACATAGGCGTGCTTCCGAATCTCTGTTTCGATTCAGATACTGGCATCGATTCCTGCGTTGGATTCTTTGGGGAAGGGGAAGCCAAGTTTGAGGCGGGTTTCGCAGGAGACGGCGTGCCAAGCTTGGCAGGCCGCATGGGAGATGTGTTCATACGCGTTTTGTGCGCTGGTTGCATTTGCGAAGTGATGGGTGACTTTTGCGGGGAATTCTGGTTTTGTGTATGATCTGTATCTCGTTGCATTGAGCGACGACGCTGTACGAGGCCTTCCAAATCGTCCAACAGACTCTGTGCATCGTCTGGACGGGCCGGTGATTGTCTGCGCTCAGTGGGACGAGTGTTGGAGGTAGACTTTCGAGTGATGTCTCTAGACTTCATATCGAGACTTAGATCAGCGAGAAGGGCATCCACGTCTTGCTTGCGCGTCGACGAGCTTTGAGACGTACGCGGCTCGTTTGTCATGATGGATTGGAGGTGTGGGCAATGGGTGCGTAGCGTGGCCTAAACGCACAATTGCAGCACGTGATGTTAGTGTGGACGCACACTTGCGGATACTGATGGGGCGGGTGAATGTGTGTGATCTGCGCCATATTGCCAAATTATGGAGGTTTCTCTCGCACCTTCTGGAGGGCAAGTCGGCTCGGGCCTAGAAAAGCTACACAAAGTACAATTTCCGAGACAACATAGTATGTCCAAGGGAGTCCGACTTGAATGAACGCATGGGGAAAACGACCAAGATCATTGTCATCTACATGGCGTGTCTCAGAAAGTTATGGCATCAATGGTGCTAGACATCGAGCAGATGATGAAGAGGACGATGACAATGGAAGTGAGTGTGAGCACCAGACGTGTTCAAGTCCCGGTTGGAGCACTGAGGAGCATGCATTGGACAACCATTCGCCTGATGTACACTCTCATGCACGAAAAAGGCGACATGTGGACCATGAAATAGGTGGACATATGTCGCACATGTCATTGAACGATTATCATCAGCCTTTATCTGAGCCTATTCGCGATGAAGACATGTCACATGGAAACACCTATGAAATTTCGCCCAATCGCATTTACGTACACACACTAGATGACGACTCGAGTGATGAGGAGGGATCGCCAAGTAACGAAAATACATGGGAAGTGCACCCTGGCGTAGTGCAGCAGCTGGGGGCGCGCATGACAGTGCCACGTTGGATCGGTTTGGCTGATGAGTCGAGACCGTCTGAATCTACGTCTCAATCGTTAGTATTGTGGCGCCCTCCTGTCTGGACGCCACCCCAGGTTGATGCGAACCAGGAGCCAATGGATATGGGAATGTAGTCAGTCGCCGTAGATAGGTAGGCATGGGCGGTTCGGAAAGTGTGGTCATTCGATAGCTTGTTTGGGATGCGCGTTTGAAAAGTGCCCTGCGTCTGGATGTTGGTTCAGATATAAGTTACACACCTCCATCCTGTTGAGGGCTGGTTTCGTAACAAGCAACCGTGTCCCGCCTGCGCCTATTGGCAGTCAAGTGGGAGGTGAGACTGGCTTTTTTCTAACAATTCAGACGACACGTCAGAGCGAGGTCCGCCAGCACAGCGCTGTGATTTCTGCACTGCTGCATCAACGACTAAAATGACAGACGGTGGTATCCAGCGCCGTCAGCGCCTTGAAAATGCATATGATCAGATTGCACACAAGCTCCCGGTTCCCAGCATTGATTTCACGGTGTACACCATGGATGACGGTGAGCAGGTGTCAACATTGGATCGCGTCATCAAGGATGTACAAGCGCCAGCATTTCAGACCCCGACTCCTGAGCAGTTTTGGAGTAAGAAGGATCCTTCGAAGCCGGATGTCCAGTTTTTGAAAAATCACTTTTACAGAGAGGGGCGACTCACGCATGATCAGGCTCGGTATATTCTCACCAAAGCAACAGAGCTGCTACGTGCTGAACCAAATTTACTGGAGCTCGATGCACCTATTACTGTATGCGGTGACATTCATGGACAGTACTATGATCTTATGAAATTGTTTGAGGTTGGTGGAAATCCAGCGGACACTCGCTACTTGTTCCTAGGCGACTATGTCGACAGAGGATACTTTTCCATTGAGTGTGTTTTATATTTGTGGTCACTCAAGCTTTGGTATCCGAATTCACTATTCCTGATCCGGGGAAACCACGAGTGTCGTCACTTGACAGATTACTTTACGTTCAAACTCGAATGTACGTATGACGCATGTTATGAACTCACTGACGATTGCTAGGCAAACACAAGTATTCAGAAGAAATCTACGACTTGTGTATGGAGTCGTTCTGCGCGCTTCCACTGGGAGCTGTGATGAACAAACAGTTTTTGTGTATTCATGGAGGACTTTCTCCGGAGCTACAAACGCTTGATGATCTTCGATGTATCAATCGATTCCGCGAGCCTCCTACACATGGCCTAATTTGCGACATTCTCTGGGCAGATCCACTCGAAGAGTTTGGCCAGGAGACAACAAACGAGAGCTTTGTGCACAACCATGTTCGTGGTTGTTCTTACTTTTTCACGTATCATGCAGCTTGTCAGTTCTTGGAACGCAACAACCTTCTATCGATCATTCGTGCTCATGAGGCCCAAGACGCGGGCTATCGTATGTACCGAAAAACCAAAATCACTGGGTTCCCATCTGTTATGACCATCTTTTCTGCACCCAACTATCTCGATGTGTACAACAATAAAGCTGCAGTTCTCAAGTACGAAAACAATGTGATGAACATTCGCCAGTTCAACTGTACACCTCATCCTTATTGGTTACCGAACTTTATGGACGTTTTTACCTGGAGTCTTCCGTTTGTGGGCGAAAAAGTGACGGACATGTTGATTTCGATTCTGAACATCTGTTCCAAAGAAGAGCTCGAGGAGGAAGAAGACGACTCGTCTGTGGAATTCCGTGGCCGGTATACAACTCCAGCCTCCTCGTCAGCTATCGCATCATCATCACGGCCTGGCGGCAATATTATGGATGACTCGTCAGGTTCTGACGAGTATGCCGAGCGCCGCACTGTGATCAAAAACAAGATTCTCGCGGTTGGTCGCATGTCTCGCGTTTTTCATGTACTTCGTGAAGAGGCTGAGCGTGTATCGGAGCTCAAGATTGCTTCCGGTACTGGCAAACTCCCTTACGGCACGCTGGCGCTTGGCTCTGAGGGCATCAAAGAAGCTATTCACAACTTTGACGAGGCGCGGAAAGTCGATATTGAGAACGAGCGCATGCCACCTTCACTTGTGGATGCACGTGATATGCCCGACCAACCTCTCACACCTATGCCAGCACTTGCGAATACGTTACCATCCAATATATCTGCACCTATTACCTCGCCCGAGGCACGTATGCCCTCAACACACCGACGCTCTCACTCGCGCACAAGCTCTTTAGGAACGACAATGTCAAGTCCATCGAACCGCCGACGATCAATTGAATCTACAGTGAGCATGATCCGTGAGGCATTGGAAGGTGGCTCCGGTGCAGGGCATCGCAGCAGTGCCCCATCTTCTCCCAATTCATCGCGTTCGCGCGAGCGTCGCTAATCTGCTTGTACAGTCAATAAGCCCAACAATCTCTACCTATCTCTATACACAAGATAGATAAAAAAACACGTCTCGCCTTTCGATAAAATGACGCAGTGGTATGGAAGCTTGTCAACACTTGGTTTGGAGTCTGTCGTTCGTACCCGCCTACACCAAGGAAGTGTGACGGGTACGAATTCGCGTCTGTTGCTAGTGTCGTGAGTGGGAGGCCACGTGCACAGATGCCTCCACTGTTCGTGGGCCACGCGTCCCTTAGGCTCGTCGTCGATACCTTCACCGTAAAAGCATAGCATCCATTCACACCTGTTTATCTCTGTGCCATTGCCGAGATGCCGGTGGGACACCAGTTTAGTCCTTACACATCGAATGGTGGTTCTATCATGGCTATACATGGTGACGACTATTGCGTGATTGCTGGCGACACGCGCCAAAGCGAGGGATACAACATTCAGACACGATACAAGCCTAAAGTATTTCGTTTGTATGTACGGCGGTTGTGCTAACACAAATTCAGAACCGACAAAGCCACTCTAGCAACAAACGGATTCGCTGCAGATGCTGAGGCGCTTGTTGCACGAGTAAAGACACGTCTTGAGATGTATCAACATACTCACGGTCGGTCCATGCCATTACATGCGATAGCTCGGATGCTATCGACCATTCTGTACAGTAAGCGCTTCTTTCCCTACTACGTTTACAATATTCTTGGCGGCATTGATGAAGAAGGTCGAGGCGCTGTGTATGGGTATGATCCTGTGGGAAGTTACGAGCGCATCGTATGCTGTGCGAGTGGGGCAGCACAAGGTCTGCTCCAGCCTTTCTTGGACAACCAAGTGATGTTTAAAAACCTAAACTCAACGGCTGAGACAAAGATTCCAGAGCCAGGGCATCTACCATTACAGCATGCCTTGCGGATTGTGATGGATTCATTCACGTCTGCCACTGAGCGACATATCGAGGTGGGCGATGGTCTTGAAGTGTTTGTGGTGCGATCGCTTCAACCGAAAGCTGGCTCATCTTCGTGTGCAGCTGAAGTGCCCCTTGAGCAGCATGGTGCTGTAGATGCCCTGGGTGGTGAGGACGCGTTCCAACCTGGCGCTTGCATGGTGATTCGACGTGAACTCAAGAAAGACTGATTTTGGTCGAATCTCGATGACGCTCAGCTTTATGCAACAGGGCTACTATTCTAACTACGAAAACGACGCGTAGGAAGCACTTTTGATAGGTCTTATACGCTCCCTTCTGTCTGTGACACAGCCAGAGGTTGGTTTGTTGTGTTTACACATCCTGCTGTCTCGACGGGGGGCTCTTGCTGTCGCTATATCGTAGGAGACGCATGGAACACGTTGGCGAAGTCGATCAGACAAGCTCGGCCGAACATTTCATGTATTCGTAAGAGAGTTCTTGATTATGCGTGCGTGCAATGGATGTATGGATGTGGATGGGTGTACGTGTCTTGGGTGGTCAAAGGCGTTTTGAGTTACGTGGACTAACACGAGCCCCACTCACGTTTCTCTATATTTGCCATGTCTAGCACAAATGGAACGGGCGCTAGCGTGACTTTGAATATCAAGGGTCCCAGTGCACTGAAGCTCTCCATATCTATTAGCACGGAAAACACGGTGCTGCAACTGAAGCAACGTATCGAGGCTGAGAACAAAGACTTTCCTGCAGAAAGGTGCGTGCATGTGGAAATGGCTTACACTCCCAGTCAGCGTTTGATTTATAGTGGCAAGGTCTTGAAAGATCCGGAGACGCTGGAATCGTACAATGTCAAAGACAATCGTATGTCCTTTACTATGAATCCCTCAAACTTACATCGCACAGATACGATTCACATGGTTCGCGCTGCCATCAAGTCGTCTGGACCGTCGAATACAATGCCAGCCTCGTCGACATCTTCGAAAGAGTCTGCTACTCGTGCCGCAGAGTCGCAAGGTGTACCTGCTGGTTTCTCCGCTGGTCAGCAATTTATGAACAACCCTCTCTCGGCGTTGAATCGAGCTGATTATGCTGGTCCCCATATGGCCAGTTTGCTGAATGAAGCAGGCGGCATGTTTGGCAACTTTGGTGGGATGAACCCGCGTGATCCTAATGTTATGATGGGAATGATGCAGAACCCAGAGTTCCTTCAACATATGCGAGACATGCTTTCGCGGCCTGAGGTGATTGATCAAATTATCGCAAGCAACCCTCAAATGCAGGCCATGGGTCCGCAAGTACGGGAAATGATGCGTTCAGAGTACTTCCGTGACATGATCACAAATCCCGAGACGATTCAACGCATGACGCAGCTATCACAAATTCTTGGCGGTGGCGGCGGCGCCGGTTTAGGCGGTGCTGCGCCTACGTGGCCGCCGCCTGGTGCGTTTGGAGCACCAACGAGTCAACCGAGTGCTGGTACTGATCAAAATTCTTCGACATCTACAACAGCGACAAATGCCGCCAATACTGGAAATCCTTTAGCAAGTCTAGCCCAACTTCAACAAATGCTAGGTGGCGTCGGAGGTGCAGGCACAGATCCTGCATCAATGAACCCGCTTGCTGCGTTGGCAAGTCTTGGTGGTGCAGGTACACAGGCGCCGACTGACTCGCGACCACCGGAAGAACGATACGCGACACAACTTGAGCAACTACAGAACATGGGCTTTTTCGACGCACGCGCAAATTTGCGAGCTCTTCTCATGAGTGGTGGGAGTGTAGAAGCTGCCCTTTCGATTCTGTTGGATTGAATGAGGTTTCATGGCTTGTATATTGGTGAAGACAGAAGACAACAAGAGAGAGAGAGAGAGAGTAGAAAGAACAGTGAAGAATGTAAAGGTGGTAGACTTTCGACTCTGCAGGACAAATGGAATACCTCCCGATCTATTACACTGACGGAGCTATCTATCGAAACTCATGTCTATGCCTATTGGCAAGCGCCTGCTATGGTGCGGAGTGGCGCAGCTTCTGAACCGAACGCAACGAGCGGGCACACCGAATGCAATCTACATATTGGAAGCACCCGCTTCATGATGAAAGTACTAGCTGACATAGATACATCCTGCTCACATATAGCACGAGCCATCCCGGTGCACCTGAAACCAGGTCCTAGTGCGTGTTCTGAAGAAAGCAACGTAATTATCATTCAAATTGAGTGGCATGAGGTCCAACATCTACGGACAGATGTGTTCATCAAAGTCAACGGAACCAAGTGCGCACCGACGCATGTGTGCATCGATAGCTTACTACTCAAAGCTTGGACGCAGCTCTGAGTCAATCGTGAGAACAATCTTGTTACCAGACCACCGGGCCTTCACCTTTGTGAGGTTGTCGACCACAAAGTCGGCACCTTGACGCCACAGACGCTCGGCATCGTGTGTGGTCTTGACAGCCAAGACACGAGCACCAGCACGCTTGCCGCTAAGCACACCCGCAGGAGCATCCTCAACGACAAAGCAGTTTGTAATGTTCACGTGGTTGAGTTCAGCACCCTTAGCATATGGCTGCGGGTCAGGCTTGCCCTTCGATACGTCGTCAGCTGAGACAAACACCTTCGGCAGCTCGGAAGACTTTGTGGACAGGAATGCGCGGCGGGCATAGTCACCCGTTGCACTTGTAACGATGGCCCAGCCAGGGTTGCGCTGGGGGTCCTGCTTCGGACCCTCGTTAAGTTGCGACAAAAGATCTTTCACGCCCGGCAGGCCAACAATGCTGCCTTGTGGATCGTCTGCCGTGGGCTCTTTTGTGGCCTTGGCACGGTTCTCGTCTGACAATTCAATGATACGCTGCTCGAATCGCAAAGCCTCTGACTGCGCCTGCTCTGGCGAGAGCTGTGGAAGACGCTCTTGAAGATTTTCGACTGTGCGTTTTCCATGTGAGTTCTTCAAGAGGTCATCCAAATCCATGTCGTACTGTTGGCAGAACTCGCCCCACACAGCACTTAGCGCTGGCGTCGAGCTGACTAGGGTCTGTTGTATTAGCTCGTCGAGATCCTCCTGAACATCAGTATACGTACGCCATCCATGTCAAACAAGAGGGTGTCGGTTTCTACTTCGTACGTCGGCATGTTGTTTCGTGGTAACTGTGATAGAAGTAGATATGGGGATGAACCGGGCTTGGAACGGACAGCTTTAAATGCTGTGGAGTTTCATCTGCGCTTGCTCGTACTGTAGAAGACCGAGTGCCTGTCTGTGCCGTGATTCATGCAGACCCACATGTACAAAGGGAGAATCGATGCTAGCCATGCGACCATTAGCTAAGCGATGGTGCATTGTGAGCGGGGGCGCCCGGATCGCTCCGCTTCACAAATACCAGATTGACTTCCTCATTGGCTCAAGATCTGGACGCGCGCATTGTTGGCCTCCCCGCGAATTTGTTGGTAAATGAACAGCACATGATTGGATCAATTCGTGACGACAAACCATCGGCAGCATGTGTCATATGTGCATCTGGTTTAATTCCTGCCACTAGTTGGTTGCGTGTGATGTGTTCCTGGCATTAGGGAACCTAAATCAAATCTATTTTCATCAAGTATTACGCCCTTAAGAGGAAGGCGGGGCCACATGTGCCGGGACTTGCTCGGAGTCGATTGTCAAAAGTAGCCGGTCCCCTTGCCACTCGGCCTTTACGTAGCTCAAGTCTGGCACGACCCAGTCGGCCCCTTGGTCCCACATGCGTTGGCCATCGTGAGTGGTGCGGAGACCAAGCACTCGTGCACCTGCGCGCTTTCCGCTCAGGACGCCAGGTGGTGCATCTTCGACCACGATGCATTTCGAAATGTCTGCGCGACTCAGTTCTGCCCCCTTTCGATAGGGCTCAGGGTCTGGTTTGCCTTGAGTGCACACGTCAGATGTAATAAACGTGTCTGGTGGTGGCGACACGTCACTGGCTTGGAATGCTTTTTGTGCATAGGCGCTTGTCGCTAGTAAGTAATAGGGCTCGTGTCAGTACGACTCTATACTTGTTGAGAGAAAAGCCAAGGGGCGAACGCACATGTACCTTACATGCACGAGCAAAACGTACCGCTTGTGACAATTGCCCAGCCTGAGCGCCGCCGGGGATTCGCCTCACGACCTTGCTGGATCTGTGCGAGGAGCTCACGGGCACCAGGCATGGCAATGATCGTGCCATCGGTCTGGCCAGTGGATTTAGATCGCTCAAGATTTTCTCTCGCAATGTCTAGAATCCGACTTTCGAAACGTACGACCTCTTTCCTAAGTGCGTCATCTTCGAGAGTCGGGATGTATCGCTTGAGATTCTCGACAGTGCGGTGTCCGTGAGAATAGTGAAGCTTTTGTAAGTTCAGAGTTTTGCCACATACCACATAGTCAATGTCCAAATTGTACTCTTTAGCAAACTCGGCCCACGTTGCATTTAATGCAGGTGTTGAGTCAATCAAGGTGCCATCCATGTCGAACAGGATCGTGTCGACCTCTACTTGCACTTTCATTTGGTGCAAACTTTAAGGAGTAACAGAATAAAAAAGCGGTAATAAATGAGCTGTCAGGGAATGACAGCACTATCAGAGTGTCGCGTTGCAACAGGAACAAGGGGCGGGAGTTGAAGCTTGAGCCTGGCAAAGGGGAAGATGGACTTAAAATCGCTTACGAGTCGACAAAAGATGATACACGTGTGGAGACCGCAACAGTTGATTCCATCGCCTCGTGTCGCTCCACACTCGTCTCGGCACACTTGCGCGTCTATTCATGTCTAAAACTACAAGCATTACGTATCGAAACAACCAGTGCCGATTCCTGAGTTGGGTGCGAGTGACGGATCTCGGAAATAAAAGTTGCTCGTATCAGTCTGCACTCGAAAGTGGTGAACCAAGTACGAATAAACATAGTGAGGAAAACATCGAGGAGCGAGCTTGCATTGTTCTAGAGATCATGCCCCCCCCTTTCCCCTCCCCATCCCACATGCAAACGCCAGAAATCACGACAGAAGTTGGTCCAAACTTTCATAAATCAAATGTTATAGAGACAGGACCAACTTGGTTTGAAGTAAAATAAGACCATGTTCTGCGCCAAGTATCCGTTCATACCCACCAAGGATGCTAGCTATGGCAAGCTTAGGCATGGACTGGGCGGTATAACACGGTCGTGATATACTTGTTCTTATAGCGAGTAACAGTACCCATCGCAAGGACGCCATTCTTAATTGCACCAGTAGCGAGATGGTTCAAAACCGCATGATTCGGTGCAGGCAGTACACTGTTGTCGTCGACAAGTGCGGCATTTGTGTTGATGGGAACCTGGTTATGAGCCACGCCTGCATTCAGGATGACCTTTTCGAGCTGGCGCGGAAGTTGTGGTGGCCTCGGCAGAAGCGATGAATCGTCTCCTGGTTCGAAATCATCGCGCTCCAGGATGTTCTCCTCTGCCTCCTGCGCGAGTTCAATACATGCCGGCACTTCACGCGTCCATGTGGTTTCTGATTGGCCTGGGAAGTCGTCGTTCAGCTCGTCCCATTCACCACGGGGTGAGGCGTGCGCGGATGTTAGCACAGCCATTGCACGTTTCCACGTTTCGTCCCGCACGACATTTCCTCGGGACATATGATCGCGCGAGTCATTCATCAGATTCGGGATTTCAACGTAATTGACGAGTGTTCCGTCGCCGTCCGTCGCGGTGTCAAGATCAGAGGATACGCGCCATCGATCATCGACGACAAACTTGAGCCGATGCGTGCCTGGCGGCAAGTACACCGTGCACAGGAATGGTGTATGGGGGCGAAGTTGCTTGAGAGGGATTTTGCTCTGCCATTCATCAGCAAAGGTGCCTGTGACGAAGACATGCTTCCCACGACCGCGCCAGATTAGATTCACAGGTGTGTGAGGAACATCTGGCAAGTTTGGTGTGATGGGAGACGCAGGCGCCGGCTTCTCAATGGACACAGGAATATCTGCGGATGAATCAGATACCAGCTCCAACGTAAGTGGTTCTTTGCCCATGGCATGAAGGCGATGGGGCGCAGTTTGCGTCCGGGGAAGGCACAAGGACGAGCCTGAATGGCTTTTGGGATCAGGCGACGACCATGGGTGCTCACGAGCATGATCATCAGCATCACTACGCATATGCGCGTAGTCGAGCCTGTGTTGATGCTGGGGAGTTGATACATAGCTGCTGTGTCGAGACGTTTTGCGTCTTATATCAGGATCTAGGACCATTTTAGATGTTGTGAACGAACGAGGGATGGTAGTGGGAATTTTCAGATAGGATGGTAGTGATGAGAGCTTTGTCTTGACAGGTCGTCGACTAGCAGCTTCATCATCGCTATCGGGCTCTTTTGATTCCGTACGCATCGTATCTTCGGCTTGTGGTTGATCTTCTTCGCCGAACAGCAATGATTGAGGGCGAAGGCGTCGCTGTTCCTTATCGTCACTCTGGTCTGGGCGTGGCGTCAGAGTCATATTGGCACTTTCATGGGTCGTTGTAGGTGCACGAGGTGTCTGTACATCGGGCGTAGAAAGTGGGACATGTGAGCTTTGATCTGTGTTGATTTCAAGATTACGTCCTGCAGCGCGACGCACAAAGATCTCACTCCTTTCGTGGGACAAGTCCTGTGACGCCGCCTCGCTGCCTGAGAAAGACGCCGAGCTATCGACATCTGAGGAGTCCTTGGAGGAGGGATCGGCCAAACTTGAATCACTGCCACCATAACGGGCGAATGCTGATCCCGCAACGATAGGTTTCCGCTCATGGCTGGCATCAAGGGGCGCAGTATCTGACTTGGATGCTTTTTGTGCAAGTTCTGGTGAGGCGCCGAGACTCAGTGTGTGTGAGTACAGGTGCCCGGGTCGATATGTGGTGACGATAGCTTCATTCTCTTGATTCGATTGTGTAGTGTCGGAACAAGCAACCGTACTCGCCACAGCGCTACCACCCTCACAATAGTGCGCGGACTGCGAATTGCCCATAGTGAAACAAAGCTGTGCGAACGAAGGCGAAAATCAAGGTCCGACGAACTAGGCCGGAAGTGCTGTGGGAAAAAGGAATAAGAATGTTTGGTTTCAGGTACAGCTTTGCTTATGAAGTGCGGTTCTCGAGTGTTTTGGTTAGTTTCTGCTCGCACTCGAATAATGATGGAGGCCAAACCAGCTGTTGCACAATGCCACACGGCGAAATGTTGGACCCGGGTGGATTTGATTTTAGGCTTCTGTGCTGTGCCCCAAACCTAAATTTGTCATCTCAGAAGCAAGAACGAGTTCCTGGCTCGTCGCCAGCGGCAAGTGGAGGCGCAAATCTCTTTCTCTCCATGCACATCTGCTACGTGCTGAAACCATTCATAACGTTGCAGATTTGGCAAGGGTGCGTGTTGCTGCAAACGAGTGTGCGACTTCCATGAAAGTGCATGTAAAAACTTGGCACCCCGTTGGATACTGGCGTGAGTTTTCTTTCAATGTTGTGTGCACTAATACGTGCTCCAGACTGGAATGTGCGTGATCCTGACGATGTGTGTGGCATATGCCAAAACTATTTTGATGGTGTCTGTGGCGCATGCCGTGATCCTGGCGATGCGTGTCCTTTAGGTATGTCCTATGCAGTCACTATGTCTTATAATTTAGCCATTGGCCAATGCACACATGAATTCCATCTACATTGCATCACCAAGTGGCTTTCAGAGAAGCATGAGCCATTATGTCCATTATGCAAAAGACCTTGGGGTGTGTATTTTTTTTCTTGCAACAAATTTGTTTCTAATGGCTTTTTTTTGCAGTTCAAATCGGCCCTACTTCAGAGGCACCTATTGCGAAGAGTCCATAGATGATACCCATGAAAGATGAAACGAATACGACTCTAGATCAATCGGCGTAGGTCAACGATGTTACCTTGTGCTCCTAATTTGTCTTCCCAGTCGTATGCATCTATCTATTACACTGTAAAGAAAATCATGATACACGCGATTATGCATGTTGAGGCATCGACACCAGTGCCCGGCGCTATTTGGGTGTGATGTCTCGCATAGGCTCCTTGCCAATAGTGTGACGCGCGAAGACATTGCCACGTGGGTGTTGGGCGCGAGCCCCATGTGGACACTATTGTGGTGTTGTTGCTGACGTTGTCAAGGCGCTTAGTTTCTGGCTTCACGGATAAGTTGCATGCCACCCACGCGAACGGCGACTGCTCGACGCACTCTTCATACGCCTTCGCAAGGCGCTTCAACTCCTGGTCGTACACGCTTGCAAGTGCGGCGTGCGCGGCTAGCTCGGCCCACGGATGAGGATCGTTCTTCCACGCCTCGACGCGTTTCTGTGCCGCGCTCCGCTGCTGCTGCTCACATGCACGATCTGTGTGCACTTGAAACACAAAGAATGCAAGCGAAACAAGAGCAAGAACGCTCCACACAGGAAGAGAGACTCCAACGTGCGCGCACTGTAGATGAACAGCTGATGGAAGAGCGACGCGTCGCAAAGGAGAATCGTCCGCCACCCAGCTCGTGGCACACGTACCAGGACTATGAAATGAAACTGCTATGTGCAGAATACGAACAGACTGTGAGTCAGTTACGTGCTGAGCTGGAAGAACGCGATACTGAGCTCGCTCGCCTGCGCCTGGCGGCTGATCAGCATCACCAAGCCGAGTCGCAACTTACCACGTCAGTGCACGAGTGGAAAACGCGCGTCGCGCAATTGGAAGAACAGCTTCACTCACGCGATGATCGCACGCATGAGTTACGAAGGGAAGCTGATGAAGCTCGTGCACTTGTACGTAATCTCGAGATGCGTCTCATAGACGCTGATGCTCTTCGGCGACGGCTGCATAATCAAGTCCAGGAGCTGCGTGGGAATGTGCGCGTATATGCGCGAATACGTCCATCTTTGCAGGATGGGGCTGTGGCAGAATGGCATTTCCCGGATGCTGCTATGCTGGCGACGCAAATGGAAGTGCGTGTACCGACAGAAAGTGCAACAGGCACAGCCTCTGTCAAGACACATGCGTTCACGTTCGATCACGTATTTCCGCCAGCGAGTACACAGGCAGATGTCTTTGCTGAAGTGGCAGATTTGCTTCAGAGTGTGCTTGATGGGTACCATACTACCATCTTTGCATATGGACAGACTGGCTCTGGCAAGACACACACACTTGAAGGCGGCGCGGGGATCGACTGGGATCATCAGCATGCAGGCATGAACGATGACCCAAATGTAGGCCTGATTCCTCGTGCTATGCATATGCTATGGCGCGTTGCAGAAGCGCAACGGATTCATGGATGGTCCTATACATTCGAGGCATCCATGGTGGAAGTGTATTTGGATCAAGTGTCCGATCTACTTGGCGATGAGCCGGGAAAGGGAAAGGGAAGGGCGCATGGCAAAGACAAGTGCGAGATCAAGCATCTGCCAACACACACACACATCGAGCATGCAGTCGTGGCGCCAATGACACGCCCGAATGACGTGTACGCTTTGCTTGCCCAAGCAAAGAAACGGCGGCAAGTCGCTGCGACGCTTATGAACGAGCGGTCCAGCCGAAGTCACAGCGTGTTCGCGCTGCGAGTGTGTGGCGAGCACGCAAGTGGCACTAAGACCGATGCGACGCTGAATCTCGTGGACTTGGCTGGCTCTGAGCGACTTGCATCGAGCGGGTCGGCCAACGACGCTCAACGACTCAGGGAGGCACAAAGTATCAATCGGTCGCTAAGTTGCCTTGCCGACGTGATCTCAGCTCTGGCATCAAATGCCAAGCATGTGCCGTACCGGAACTCGACACTTACATGGCTCCTAAAGCCATCTCTAAGTCGCGGTGCTAAGACGTACGTATTGCACGATGGCATGCGAGTCTTTTTTTTTCTCCTATGCCAGACAAACTACTAATCACTCCCATACTTACACACGAGCAGACTCATGTTACTTGCGTTGTCCCCATTGGAAGCGCATCTGTCAGAAACACTGTGTTCTCTGCGCTTTGCAACACAGGTCCATGGCACGCATCTCGGTCCTCATACGCGAACGCCTACGGCACGGCGCTCTTAGGCGTGTGATTCGTTGTTGGTCTCCGAGCTGCTGGAGCCCAGTTTCGCCTTAAGAGCAGCGATCTTTTCCTCCGCCTTGCGGATGTTTTCCTGCGTCTGGTGTGGCTGGTTCGATACAAAGTACTCCCGCTTCAGTTTGATATTGTCCACGACACGACCGAGGTCCGCATGGCTCGTGGGCGGTGGGATGCTCAGGTTCAGCAAAGCCGACAGCATACCAAACGGCACATTCAGCGCGCTGTGGTCACCATCACCGGCAGCGCCTGCTGAAGCATTCGTTGTTGAAGACGTTGCTGCAGAGGCTGCACCCGACTTCTTGCTTTTGCCCTTCTTCTTCCCCGTGCCGATGCCAGCAAAGTAGTCATCCTCATCGCCCTTCTTGCGTGCGACCACGGCGCCTTCCGGTACAGCAGCATCTGGCTTCGGCACCGACGGCAGTGATGGCAGGCCCTCGGAACGTGTCGGTGCGACGGTTTCGTCTTTCTTCTGCTCCTCGGTCGACGTGCCGCTGAAGAAACGGATTAGCACATCACAGTCTTCAATCTCCTTTGAAAAGGCTGGGATGGCAGCATCATCTCGAAGCTGCTGCACTTCCGCCTGTTGGCGCGCATGTTCCGCTTCTTCACGCTCCTTGCGGATCGCCTCTTGCCGGCGCTCGCGCTCGGCTTGTACTCGAGCAAAGTACTTGTCGTTCTCGTGGTGGTACGCACTCAGACGATCACGACGCGCTTGGTACAACTCGTCTAGACGCTTTGAAAGAGCCGTGCGCTGCGACATGAGTTTGCTACGGCTGCCGACAGTCTTTTCCTGCTCCTTCGTGATATCATCCAGCTCTTGCTTAATAGCTTCGTAGCGCTTGTTCGCAGCGGCCATGTCTGGGTCATCCAGCAAGCTACGCAGCTCATCAATCTTCGCACGCAGTGTGTCAATCTCCTTTTGCTGGGCGCCAAATTGCTCGACAGACTTGCGAGACTTTTTCAGCGTTGACACTTCGTTCAGAGCTTTGCGCTCTTCAACAATTTTCATGGAGCCAGACTCAATCTGAGCCTCAATCTGGCTGATCTGCGCATCCAACTCAGCCGTCGACTTGAATGGCGCCTTTGACTTTGCTTGCTGCAAAGCCTTGACCTTGTTGGAGATGTCGTCTTGCACCTGCTTCAGCTCGTCAAACACTTTACCACGGGTGCCCTTACGGCCTGCTTGCTCGGACCGGAGCGAGTTGAGCTCTTCCTTCAGAGCGGCACGTCGCCTGCCAGCTGGCGTGTCATTTGTTGACTCTCCCGACAACGCAGCACGAATCTGCGCAATCTTGGCGTGCGTTTGATCAATTTCCTTCTTTAGCCGCTCGATCTCGCCATTGTGGTGTTTCTGATCAGGGCGTCCACCAGGCTGCTTCACAATATGCACTGCCGACACGCCCGATGCAGGCGTGTCGGCGGGGGCGGCGGCGGCAGCGGCAGCAGCAGCATCAGGAGCTGTGCCACTCCTTGGGGTCGTCTTTTGCGTGTCAACCATCTTGCTGATCCGAATCAATCCGTAAGTACAGAAGCAGGAAACAGAAAAAGATAAAACCTAGTAGTTACGCGTCCCACACTCGCACTTGTCTGTTCGTTCCTTGCCAACGCTCTCTCGCCGTAGTAACAGCAACCGACGCTTAATTGGCGAAACGACCGAAGCTCTCCAGTCTGCTTCGCTGTCCGTCACGAGCGACCCTGTCGTTCTTCTACATCTAGGGGAAGGAAGGGGAAGGTACATCACGTGATATCTACGTGGCGCTCAGCGCAATACAAGAGAGGACGTCCACATGAAGGTTCGTGACTACGACGCGCGTCACGCCGACGGGCAAACACCACCGATGTCTACGCGTGCTCCGGCGGCATGTGGGGTACTGCGTGTGACGTGGATGGTGGTCGAGACTGGCTGCGCGCATGTGGGTGCATTTGAGCTTGGGCATGTCGCAAGGCACGTTTCGACTGCATTTCGTGCCATTCGCCATCGAGTGTGGCTAAAAGCCTGGGAATGTTGGTTAATACAGCGGTCGACATCACATTTCATAGACACGTACTGAGCAGGTTTTTCAGGCACAGGTGCCTCAGTAGTAAAGTAGGCGCATCCTAAAGCATCATTTGCACTCCATCGCTGGTCCGGGTCGTACGTCAGGAGACCACGTGCCAATTCCATGGCGCCATGAGAAAGAACGGAGCCAAACTGTTGCACAAATACATCGCGGTCGTGATCCGTTGGGGTATCGTTGGTGTTCGTTAGCGCCGTCGCTACAGGTGCGCTTGTCGTGTCGGCATGATCGCTGTCTTCCAGGCGCATCAGCTCGTACCAAGGGAGATGTTGTAAACTAGGCCACGCACTCGCCGTCAATGGCCCCAGGGTCTGCGTGATTACATGGAGCTGATGAATCTCGTCGCGCCCTTGAAAAACAGCTTGACGACGAAACAGTTCGAGAAACAGGCATCCGGCGCCCCAAGCATCCACTTCTGCTCCATATCGCGTCGCGCCCAACAACAATTCGGGGGGTCTATACCAAAGTGTGACGACCCGGTTTGTGTAATCGCCGGGTTTTCGCTTAGAGTATGTGCGTGCCAAGCCGAAATCCGCAATTTTCAAAGTGCCCTGGCTGTTTAGCAGGAGATTGGATCCTTTCAAGTCTCTGTGTAGCACAGCTCGTCCATGCAAGTACGCCAGTCCGTGGAGTAGCTGCGATGCAAGCGACTTGACATGGGATGCAGAAAAGTCCACATCGGGGTGCACAAGAATCCCATTCAAGTCATGCTCCATGTATTCGAACACCATGTAGACGGACCCTGTCCGACTCGTCATCGTCTCGTGAAGTCGAATGACATTTTCGTGCCGTAGAGCTTGAAGTAGCTTCATCTCTCGCATCGATGTCACCGGGAAACCTTCTCGAGCATTTTCCATCCGTATTTTCTTGAGCGCCACAAGTCGACCATGCCTCCCAGCGCTGGCCTTGTAAACTTGGCCATACGTACCCTCGCCGACTTGTGCCACGATTTCGTAGGGCTCATCTAGCACTGTCGACGAAGATGGCATGGTGCGCTTCCCAGCATCCGTTGGCAGCCATCTTCCTGGTGAAGTTGAGCGGCCAGCGTCCGGTCTTACGAGCCTGTGCTTGCTCGGTGGTTTGGGTGGTGGCCCTGGCTCTGGCGGTACCAGTGGTGCTAATGGCGCTCCTCGCTGTTCAAGTGGTGGAATGGGCGGGGAAACGGACCTTGGGGGATTCGATCTGCGAGGAAATGGAGGAGCTGGCACATTCCGCTGGTGATAAGCTTCTTTTGTCAACGGTCGCCACCGCTGATGACTAGCAGGGTGTGCTCTGTCAACTATGCCGCGCACAGAAGGCGCGGTTTTTTGGAGATCATATAAAGGCTGCACTGCGGAAGGAGATGGCGAATAAGATGCACGCCGCGGCGGGTCAGGCACGGGCGGCATTGTTGGCACAGGTGTAGGTGAAGATGTGGCTGCAGATGCTGACCTGGATGAGTTTGATGCTGGCGGGGGTGACAGGCTTGCACGACGTCGTTTTTTCTCAGGCCCATCGTAATGTCTGCGTGGGTATCTACGCCAGTTGTGCTCGCCATCTGTAGGTGGCGCACGATATCGGCGAACACTTGAGTCTTCGGTGTAGGATCCTCTTGAGCGGCCATATCTGTGTTCATTCCTCCATGAGCCGTCTGCTCGGTATCTTTCACGGCCAGGCGCGTAGGCATCTCGCCCACGCGCATGTTCTGGTCGCATGGGAGGCACGAAAGTCGAATGTCACCAACCTTCAAAAATTGTGTCCACAAAAACGATCGTCAAAATTGCGTTGAACTACACGAAACTGACTTGGCCTAAGCTGCCAAGCGAGTTAAAGAATAGGAAATAAAAGTTGATTCTGAGGCCCACCAGCAACGTGCCATCTTCCACTGAAAGCGCGCACTACTAATGACATACTACAGGGTCTTGGACAGTAACCGCCGCGGTTGACCAAGATGAACACGTGACTTATCACCGGTAGATCGTGGAGGTGATGGTACTGGCGGTGGCGTCATCGCATAACGACTCGAATCTTTGTCTGAATAGCAGGGCTCGTGTGACAACGTTCAGCTTTCCCAGAGTTGCATGTCATTGGCACAGACACGCTCGGCGCACTCGCTTCCGGCGGCAGTGCCGACTCATGCGCAGTCATACAACACCGGAGTTAGTGCTCCGGTGTCAAAGTCACGCAAGTTGCCTGATGCATCGACAGGTGGGTCTGCTAATATGCCGCCGCGAAAGCGGACCAAAGCGCATAGCTGTGACTCTTGCCGTCGGAGAAAACTGAAATGCGACCGAGGTTGGCCTTGTGGAGCTTGTCGAGACAGGAACGAGGAACATTTGTGTACGTGGGAAGAGGGCGTGGTTCCAGAGCGCGCTGGACGTGATGCTCCGGACAATATGATGTTGCTCCAGCGCATGGCGTCGCTGGAGTCAAAGTTTGAGCAGCTAATTGAGCGCATTGATACAGTGACTTCGCCCAAGAAAGAAGCTCCGCCTCCCGCAAAGCAGCCCGTGGATCCTCCAAGTGAACACACCGAGTGGAATACGCACCATGTGACGAATGTATCAAGCATGCTCAGCATGTTCCTACAGCCGACTGACGTACATCAACGCCGTCGTGTGCTACTATGCATGCTCCACCATATGCCACCTGCGCCTTTGCTTGATGGGATTTTCGATTCGTTTCGGCATGAAGTACAATGTATCAATGGCATTCTGGACAAGGCTTACCTTCAGAGCTGCATGAGTGACATTGTTCTTCTTCAAGATGCGTTGCGAGAAAAAAGTGATTTTTTCAACCAATTGTGCTTGAGTGATTTGTCGCGCTACATATACTCAGTCGCGGTTAGCTTGTCTATATGTGCGACGGCGGTCGTATTTTCTCGTGATGCGCAATTGAATGCGTTCCAAGGCAGTATGGATTCGTTACCGCTGTACCAGCGGTACATCCGCGAAGCCCTTCTCGGCCTGTCGGCATTGCCTGTGTTCGATGAGCCCAATCTCAACTTCGTTATTATCATGGTACTGGTCTTGTCGTGTTTATCTTTTTCGCGGTTGCCAGGTATTGCGTCTGGCATTATATCACATGCGGTTCAGGTTGCTTTCCTGCTTGATTTGGACATGGAGCCGCCTGAGTCAATGTCATATGAGGAAGCATATCGTCGGGTGCAGTTGTATTTTGTGCTATGTGCACATGACTGGTTTTCAACGATGGCCATCAAGAGGTACCCGCTCATACCAAACGATAAAGAGCGACTTCCCTCTTTGTTTGGCTCTGCAGAGCAGCGGTCGAAGTACCTCTCGCCATACCAGCAAATGAAACTGAAGCTAGCGCATTTGTTCTGCCGCTCGTCCCCTCTTATTATCCCCCAGAAAGAAAACTATGCGTACATTCGACAACTCCACGATGAAGCTCTCGAAGTTCAGTCGTCCATGCCGAATATTTGGCTGGACCCGCACAACTCGACCATGTCGACCTTGTGTGCCAAGATGCATCGCATGTTCGGTGAGGGCGCCTTACATTACCTGCTGCTGCGCATTCACCTTCAATACTACATGCGAGGCTGGGACGATGAAACATATGCACTATCGCGCGATACATGCTATGCGAGTGCGCGAAGCTTGTTGCGTCTGTTTCGTGAAGCGTTCAGCTGGAAAATTCGTAATGAGGGCTGTGGGAATGCTTGTGAATCGTTCGTGCCTGATGAAATCTCTGTGCCCGCACGCATGTGGTACTTTAGTCACTGGTGCACAGCCGCTGCGCTGCTCTTGCTCAAGCATGTCACAATGCTGAATGAACGCAACGGGCACGCAAGCTGGGATCATGAGCGGGAAAGTATTGTCGAAGACTTGTGTATTATGAGCCGTCTGTTTCAGTACCTGTCTCCTGTTCTGAGCTATGCACGTGAAGGTTACGATGCGATGCAGCGCGTCGCTTCACATGCACTACAAAAGGACATTGATACAGCCCAGCTCTCAAACACAAACTGCGTCACACATTGGGCTGATCGCATCATGCCACATCGCACTCATGCGCCTTCGTCTGAGCCTATGTCTGTGCTTAACACACTCTCGAAGCGGAATGAGTTTAGCAGCGTCGCTCATTCCACGTCACAGGCTTCATCGACTCCATCAATCTCGTCCCATTCCTGTTCATCCCTTGAGAATGCGACAACAGGGATGTCCAGCGCTCAGCAGAGCCCCAACTTCCGGGCGCCTTCGAACACTTTGTCTGTTTCTGGGCGCAGCTCTGATTCAAATATGGAGTTTGACACATTCTGGGCCAAATTTGCTGCACCACAAGTGGTTGATAACACAGCTGCCACAGGCTCGCAACAAGATATGCCTTACCCAGTGTTGCCTGAACCCTCTATGTTTTTGATGCAATCTCATCAGGCGCCTATTCCTGTCGATGCGGACATGGCGTTGATGCTCCAGCAAAAGGATTTGTTGGATACGGACCCCCTGAGCTCGAATGTTGGAAGCCTCACACCATTTGCTGATGACTTTTTGCGTTCTCTAGACAATATCCCACCTACGCTGGACTCAAATGCTTCGGCACCCCTGCCAATTCTTTAAGTTATCAAATTTCGCAGCTGTTTTGTACAAGATACTTAATGTATTTACTGAACCTTTTGCCCGACGGTTGGTCTTTTCCCACCTACCTGTATCCCTCATGCCGTCTCATGATGCGTATCTGTTTGTCAAATAGATGTCAATAACTGCGTTGCTCCTCCCGTGAAATCGATTTCTTGTGTGGCAAAATATTTGAACGTGCGCTCAATCATTTTCACCGCTTGTGCGAATCTCGCAAACTACCTCCACTTTCATGGTTCGTCGGACTCATGAAACACCTAGCACGTCTGCGGAGGCGGCAATTGACCTGACGGGATCGGATTCCCATGATGATGACAATCTCGAAATGGAAGATGTTGATATGGATGCAGTTGAAATGGATGACGTGGATATTGTGCCTAATGCGTACGCTGATCTATACGAGAATGTCCACAACGACGGCAACAGTGGCGACGGTGACGCCTCTTTGCTCGAGAATGACCGACCTGCAATGCAAGCAGAGTCCCAAAGTCATCTATCTGGTACAATTGAAGTCACTCTAGGGAATTCGCGTGAAAAGAATGGCACGCCGAGAGCCGTGACTTCGACGCCGCGTGATCGGAAAAACCGTGTGCTTGTCCACCAGATTCACGCACTTGCTATTTTGGCTGCTGCGCGCATCCGGAATCGCTGGTGCAACGATGTCTCTTTGCGCATGGGGTTGCAAGATATGGTACCAGATCTTCTTCTGCGCAAGCTACAAGCGATCCAGCCTCGACTTGAGCCACAACGTCGTGAGCGCGTGCGTATGTTCGAGGCGTTTTTGTCTGAGCTTGTCCACTGGTGGCACGGTCGCTTTCATGTACATTCTCGGATTGCAGCCGCTTCTGCCTGGAGACAGCCAAGTGCAGAAACGTGGCAGCCAAGACGCGTGACTCCGGGGACATGGGTCGATGGTTGGTGCGTCGAGTCGGCGGCTGAGCGAACCAAGCGCCATCGTGCTGAAGCGCAGCACAAGCAGCGCCCTGTGAGTGAAGTGGCTCTTTTCCCCACAGGTCCAGGCACATCCACACCGACGTACATGCGTCTTTTGCCTGCAGCTGAGGCGTGTGCATCGCCGTCTGAACTGTTGATCGCAGCTCATGCACGCGTAGGATCTCGCGAGACAAAGGCAATTCTTTTTTGTGCTTTGTGTCGTTCTTTGGGCATCCCATCGCGTCTTGTCGTTAGCCTTCAGGTTTGCTCGATATCGTCTGCATCGTCACAGGCTCGCGCACGGTCGATGTCGACCTCAGCACCATCAATGTCTACTGGAACGTGCAATGAAGCTGAAAACATTCAAGAGCACAAAGACGACGACACCCATCTCTATATTGAACCCCTGGATGAGAAGACTCCACCCACAGTATGGGTCGAAGTGTACAGCAAGCCATATCAACATTGGCTCACAGTCGATCCTGTGCGCGGATTTTTCAAGCCCACAGGCCTACGACACATGGAGCCGCTTCCCTCACAGCAGCGGCAAAATAAGCTCGTGTATGTGACTGCATTCGAAGAGGATGGATATGCACGCGATGTCACCGCGCGTTACACGCGCACGCTTCACACGCGTGTGGCACGTATGCGGCCCACAGGCCGGTATGCGGACTGGTGGCCTCATGTCGTGCAAGCACTGCATCGGCCCCAACGACTGGATCGCGATGCCATGGAAGATGTTGAGCTTCAAGACGCTGCGCGACGTGAGCCAATGCCAACAAGTGTCGGCGCCTTCAAAGACCATCCTGTGTTTGTACTGGAACGACATCTACACCGTGATCAGGTCGTGCATCCACCGCATCGTGCGGGCACATTCCAAGGACAGCCGGTATTCCTGCGTGCACACGTTGTGCAGCTGCGCTCTATGCGCCAGTGGTACAATGTAGGCCGGGAAGTGAAGCCGAATGAAATTGCGCTCAAGTGGGTGAAGCAACGGTCATACACAACGACGGGCAAACGTCTTGAAGAGCAGGTGCGCGCCGCCAGTGGCGATGACATAACGGAGGGCTTGTATGCTGAATGGCAGACACAGATCTTCACGCCACCGCCAGTCGTGGACGGGCACGTTCCGCGCAATGCTTTTGGTAATGTAGACTTGTTTGTCCCTTCTATGCTGCCTGCTGGCGGTGTGCATATTCCTCATCCGGGCGCTGCTCGTGCCGCAAAGCAGCTGGGAGTAAGCTATGCTGGTGCGGTTGTGGGGTTCGAGTTCCGGCGCTTCCGGAGTCTACCCAAGATGGCGGGTATTGTTGTTCCAGCCGAATCAGCACAAGTGGTGCAGGATGCTATTCGGCAGATTGAAATGCAAGATGCTGAGAACGAGCGGGAGAAAGCACAGAGACGCGCATGGAAGAACTGGGGCAAGCTGTTGACGGCCCTGCTTGTCGCCCGGCGTGTTCGGGATGACTATGGTAGTATGATGTCGGTGTCACCCACACAATGCCCACCGAACGGCCGAATAGCGCCACAGCACGATAATGATCAGGCAAATGAAGATGTGGGCGTGCGTCAGTTACGGGAGATGCCATCGCCACCCTCGGCTGATCAGCCCACGACACAACAGCTGGATGAATTCCAGCTTGGTACTAAGAATGATTCGCTTCTTCCACATGCGCGGAATGATACAGATCGAATGGATGCAGCTCGCCGGACTGGACGAATCATATCTCTAGACGAAATGATCGCTGCGGACGCGCAGCTACGCCAAAGGCATAGGAGTCCCTCGCATGAACGCCCATCGGATGAGTCGCACACAGAGGCGGAGCCACCCCGACAAAGACGCAAAATTGTTCTTGTTCGTCACGCGACTCCAGCCAGAGAACCTATGCACAGCCCGGCACGGACACCAGCGAGTCCCGTGTCTCCTGCATCGTCGCCTGCACGTCATGGACGCCGGCGAAGTGCACGCCAGGCTGCACGTGAGCGTCGCTCGTATGCTGAGGACCCTGCTGATGTACAAAGTGATGTAGAATAAAGTGACTATACACTGGGCGCCATAGAGTGATGCCGCACTTTCCTGCAAACCCAAAATTCGGGCACATAAAGATGCGCAAGCATACTATGGGGAACGCCAGTATATGTCTGTGGCGACAGTGTTCGCTGTTCCTCCAGTTCGAATCCACAATGCGCCAGGAGGCTCAGCAATTCATCAAGTGTGAGCTCGACCGAGGGAATACGGTCTTGCTCAAAGTGCCAGAGTAATGGGCCCACATTCACCCACCATCCACCGACCGGTAGGACGTGGTTGATCACCTCGAGATATCGCAGGACGTTTTTGGCCGTGTCGATAAAGAAGCACGTGGCTACAACATCCCAGGAGCCGCGTTCTTCAGCCTTCGCATACACTTCAACAAACTCGCCGGCCGCCATGCTAAAGTCCACATGTGGGTCAAGGCTCGCTGGTAGCACGTCAGGGATCGTGACTGAGTGAAGCATGTCAGAGGCGGATCGCCAGTTGCTGCTGGAGTGGATGTAAGGAAACAGAGTATGCTGGTGTACTCGGTGCGTGCAATTTAGCACAAAGTGGGCAGGTATCAACATGAAATAGCTAAATTCATTGCCCTGTGTTGCATACCCCAGCCTCGCAAATTCGAACGCAAGGCGACCTAAGCCGGAGCCAGGAACGAGGATGTGTTTTCCAGTACGGTCCTTCGGAATCCGCGCCACAACAGCATCTAGAATAGGCTGGTACGCGAGCAGCCGCTCCTGTGCGCCGGCGTCGCTCCAATCGCGCGCCATTTGCTTCAGCGCCGTACGAACTCGATCTTGGTCATGTTCAGATACACTTAGATGTGGCAACTCTTTTCGTGACGGAATGGACCTTTCTGGCTCCGTAGATCCTGACGGCTGTTCTTCGAGGATTCCTAGAAATGAATGGCAAAAATCAGCCATGCTCGAGAGGACGTCGTAGTTGCGCCGAATCCTATCATCGATCTCGTTGACTCGGCCAAGAAAGCCTGTGTACGACTTTGACGTCGCCGGTGGACCAGGCACATGTGTGTCTAAACTTCGAAGTAGTGCTTGGTGCCCATGTGGCAATGCATAGAAGGATGCGCGACGCTCATTGTTTTCATGCAGCTAGAGACGTGTTAGTATGGCTCTGTGCTGTGATGATGACGAACCGAATATGACAAATAATCATTCCAGGCACGCAAAACGGTCTGGAAATGTGCACGTTCTTCATCATGTTCTGATACCATGGAAATGGTGTTAGTGGTCACCTCGCCGGATAGGCTCCCCCCACTTGTGCCGTGCTTCGTGTATGCCGCCAGACCACACCCACACACGACACTTGGTCACTGTGGATTCGTGCATTCTACGCTGGGTGGTGGAGGATCTAGTGCCATGTATCTCCACATGCAGTTAGACACTCACTCACACTCAGTCACGCTCACTTACGCACGCGCTCACACACCCACGAAATTTTGTTGAATCGTGTCACTCTTTCCACACATCTTGGATCCCATTGCGCAGCGTCATGGCGACGCAGGAAGCAGCGAATCCAAGCGAGTCACCTAAAAAACCTTGCACATCATCAACATGGAACGGGGATCTTGAGCACATCAATCGTGAAGAGGATATTTGGGAGGACGAAGATGACGCAGGAGACAACGAGACATTCTGCAGTCCGATTACGACAGAATTCTCCCGAAATGCATGGAAAGACGAGAATCGACGATCTGTGGAAACGCCGCTCTTGCAAACGAGCTTTTCGCGAAGGTTATCTGACAGGTTCCAGGAACAGTTCCAAGAGCGACGGAGAAGTGGGACCTTTCTAGCCGAGAGCAGGTTTCCGCGCTTGAGCTTCGACGCTGTATCACCTGTACGAACGCCACGGACTTGGCAGAACTCGTCATGGGGTATGGCGCCTACCCCAACCACTCCTAGCTTGCCTAAACCCTCGGCGTTTCCCAAAGCGGCTCTCCCGAACAAGAAACCGAGTACGCCGGCGCCAGCTGACGACCGAAGCCCTTTTTCGCACATATGGGAACAGTGGAGCCAAGCTTGCCATACGATCCTTGTCGTCCTAGGTGTATCGGCGCCATCAGAGTTTATGGAAGAGGCACTACGCTCTTCTTCCGCACCAACGGGTTTTGTACAGCCAAACCCTTCGACAGCGTCTGCATCCTATACCACCAATACCGATGCAGCGACGGCGGGAGGAACGCCACCAAAAGCTTCACCATCGCTTTGGAATCAGTTGATGGAGGAGGTGTTGCTCACAAGCAACGAAAGCATGCAAGAGTTCAAATGGGAGCGCGTATCGAACTTCATCGCCATGCCAGTGTGGATCGAGAAGCTGATGTGCATCGGTGTGCTTGTGAGTCTCAACGCGTACCTGTACATGGTAACGATCTTACCACTGCGCTTCGTCGTTTCATGGATTCGCTGGGGCTACAACACTCTTTTGTGGTTCAAGTCACGACGGAAACTGTACCTGAATGTGTCAAACAAGTGTGATATACTCAAGGGCTTGCTTGTTATACAGACATGCTACATTCTCTCGCGCATCGCAGATGCAAGCAAAATGTACCACAGTGTGCGTGGCCAAGATACCCTGAAATTGTCGGTCATTTTCAGTGTGTTAGAGATCAGCGACCGTCTGTGTAGCTCATTTGGGCAAGATGTGCTTGATACATTGTTTTCTCGAAGAACACTCGCGAGGCGCAGTGATGGGTCCCATGCATACCTGCGGATTGCTGGATACTACACGCTGTGCCTCGCGTACATTGTGTTTCACACATTTGTGCTCCTCTACCAGCTTGTGACGCTCAATGTGGCGATCAATAGCTACGACAACCAGCTATTGACACTCTTGCTTTCGAACCAGTTCGTCGAGATCAAGACAACAGTCTTCAAGCGCTTTGAGAAAGAAAACTTGTTCCAGCTGGCATGTGCCGATATCGTGGAGCGGTTTCAGCTGTGTGTTGTGCTCGCGGCGATTGGATTGCGCAATCTGCTTGAGTTGTCTGGCGCCTTTGCCATGGGTGGGACGGGTGCTATGGGCCCACTGCCGACGAGCTTTGAGCTCTATCCCTACGTGAACGTGTTTTTCCGCACGCTGAATCCCGTGCTGACTGTGCTTCTTAGCGAGGTTCTCGTGGACTGGCTCAAGCATGCATTTATCGCGAAACAGAATCACCTCCGACCTGCCTTGTATGGCCGCTTTGTCGATGTGCTTTGCCGAGATATCCTGCCTCCCCGCTCGTCTGTGGCTCTCGATGGACACACACACCGTCAGTCATCGTTTGTGGACCAGAGTCCCCTCGCGATCCGTCGTCTGGGCCTCGCTGTCCTCCCGCTCGTGTGCGTGTCCATCCGCATGGCTAGCCAGATTGTGTCGATGCTCTTGGTCAAGGACGTCCATACCTCGTCTGACCCTCAACGTGCGGCCCGCGTCACAGCTGCGGCTTCCAGCACCGCATACCACCAGCGAGGCTGGCTCCGGCGATGGACCGAGCAACATAGTCAAGCGTGCATGGTCTGCCTGGGCCTGGTCTTTGTATGGCTCGCGTTGGTCTTGCTCAAGCTCCTGCTTGGCGCGTACCTTGTCTCGTACGCCATGCGTCAATATACGTCGTGGCAGGGGCGCGAGGCGGAAGAGAAGCGCAATGCAAAGGGCCGTCCGCCCATAGGAGAGACGCCTGCTGAAATGGTGCACAATGCACAAGTGGCTGACATGGTCGATAAGCGAGACGACAACGCCACGAAAGTCGGTCTTTACGGTCAGCAGCAGGCATCGGGACGTGGCGCGAAAAAGGGTGATATCTCGCTCCTAGACGTACAGCGGTACTCGCTTGTTGGCTCCCGACTGTGGTAGGCCTATATTACACGAATCACTATGTGTGGGCGTACGATCGCCTTTAGCTCTGCTGCGAGGCCGATTCCCAGCGTGGTAGCCGGGTTCATTCTCACATGTTCCCAGGCCGGCTCGACTCAGTTTCATCATTTGCTTCGTTACTCCTTGGCTTTCTTAGTCCTTGCCCCTTCTTGCTGGCGTTCCACAGAACTACGCTGCTTTACAAGACGCCGGTGGATGATCGGCACTAGCAGACACACGAAGAAGACGGCGGTGCACACCGCTTTGGCCTCGCGGGCTGATAAATACGGCAGGTGCGTCGATCGGTGTATGTCGGGTTTGTGTGAAAGAGCAAGCCAGCGAACCATGCTCCGTGTAGGACGTGGAAGCCATGGCAGTTTTGCGTGCAAGTTCCCACTCGTTAGCACGAGAAGCAGGAGCGACACAGTAGCGCCGCCCACAAGGTCGGCATACAAGAGGCGAGACGGCTCGTGGAGCCATGCTGGGGTCCTTAGCTGCCAAATACCCATGGGTGAGTGCAGTTGGAAAGCGGAGGCAATGAGTGGCATTCCCGCAGCGAGCAGCGTGCCTGCAATGACCTGAGCTGTCCACGACTGTGCGAGCACTGGATGCGGATGCCGCTGGATCTGCGCAAGACCGACATTCGCCATGCCCTCTGTGCGGCATAGCGAGTCGATGCAGGCCAGGCCAATTTCGAGCCAGAATGCGCCTGCCGGATGTGTATGTAGACGAATCAGTTGATGACCCAAGCCCGTCGTGTACATAATGCAATGCACGACTGTGTACAAACAGATGGCCACGGGTGACATGAGCAAGGGCGATGGCATGCCCAGAAGAAGTGCAAGCAGGCTTGATGGTGCAAAAAGGGCTATCAGATTGAGCACGCAGCTTTGGAACAGGCCCAAACGCCCCTGTGCGCCTCCGCACAGCATGCGTGTGCCGTGGCTCATTCGAACGGCATGAGCGAGAGACAGGATCGCCACGGGTATGTACACGTCATGTACATGAGTTTTTGATAGCAGTTCTTGCCAATCTGCGACAGTGGCGAGGATGTAGGATGAAAAGAGCGGATCTGTCTCGGGATGCATGGCAAGCCAAGTCAATGCCGCGTTGGGACTGGAGAAAGAGCACGGACTTTGTGGAGTGGGCTTGAGCTGCGCGAGCTAAAAGCCAGTGGACCTTTTTTTTTTCTCGTGCACTGTTTGAGTTGCCTCGTGTCGCCAATCGACATCGCAAGCGGACATTTTTCCATCGATCCCTGTGTTGCACACACTTCTTGTTGTTGAGAAGCGACGTGCAGAACGATGGCAAAGCGACAAGCTCATCCTGTACAGCCTGCTGAAAAAGCAAAGTCTAAACAAGAGGCATCGATTCTCGAAGATGAGGAAGCACTACATGAAGGTGAAGACGAGGCTGGGATCTCGCAGCAAGGACTGGATAGATTAATGCGCGCGTTAGGTCCAGATGATTTGTCCGAGATGGACAGGGCCATGTTGAGACAGATGTCTTTGCAGGGTAACGATGAGGAGAGCGATGAGGGCAACGAGGATGACGAAGATCTGATCGACGACGAAGCAGAGGAAGTCGATGGCGAGGATGACAATGATGAGGACGACGAGGATGACGATGATCTGATCGATGACGAAGCAGAGGAAGTCGATGGCGAGGATGACAATGATGAAGAGGACGACGAGGATGACGATGATCTGATCGACGACGAAGCAGAGGAAGTCGATGGCGAGGATGACGATGATCTGATCGATGACGAAGCAGAGAAAGTCGATGGCGAGGATGACAATGATGAAGAGGACGACGATGACGAGGAAGATAACGCAGACGAACGGGATGAGAGAGAAGATATGACAAGCACTCGTGCATCAGCACCGAAGGATTCTCTTGCAGCTAGTATCCTGCGAAGTGGCCTTGTGCCTCAGGAAGAAGACGACGAAGAAGAGGAGGAAGAAGACGAAGAGGAAGAAGACGAGGATGGCGATACGTCGATCCCACTCGATGCCGTTCCCACCACTGCGACGCTCTCAGAAGAAGCGCTCGCCTCGCGATACCATCGCATTCGCATTAACAACACAGATGCACTTCGACGGATTTACGAAGACATCCGTCTTGGCGGTGGACCGGGCTCCTCCAGCAAGATGCCATGGATCGAGACTATGGTCGTTGTGCATGACAAGGCAATCAAAGACGAGGTGCCGGATGCACAGAATGATCTTGATCGTGAGTTGGCGTTCTACCGACAATCACTCGCTGCTGCTACGCGGGGACGCACGCTTGTTCTTGAGGCCAATGTGCCATTCACACGCCCTAGCGACTACTTTGCCGAAATGGTCAAGACGGACGAACACATGGAACGCGTGCGACAGCGCCTGCTTGACGAGTCGGCGGGCATCAAAGCGTCTGAAAATGCCAAGCGCCAGCGAGAACTCAAAAAGTACGGGAAAAAGATCCAGACAGAGAAGCTGCTGGAGCGCCAGCGGAACAAGCGCGAAATCGAAGACAAGGTCAATTCGCTCAAGCGCAAGCGTCAGTCTGGCATGGGTCTCGATGACGATGAGTTTGATGTGCAACTTGAAGAGGCACTCGGTGAGCGCAAAGCTGCGAGGCACACGTCGGCGCCAAAGATGAGCCGGCAACGGCGGAACGAAAAGTTCGGCTTCGGCGGAAAGAAGCGGCACAACAAGTCGAACACAGCAGACAGTACCGACCAATTTGGCAAAGCCGCGCGCCGAAAGCCAGGAGGGGGGCCAAGACCCAAGTCGAAGAAGCCCCAACGGCCTGGCAAGTCGAGACGCGCCGCCCGTCGCTAAACTTGGGGCGGCTCAATCTGCATGCATCCCAGAGCCTAACGTGCACATTCGCGTAGTTTCGTATAGCTACATATACATATACTATGAGTCAGAATCTGTTCGTGCACGTTTTCCACCAGATGATGTCAGATTGCTTTCGCGGCGCATGCGCTCGTGCTCCTCAATCTCACGGTCAGCGCGATCCATGTCATCTTCGGAGGCATCGCGATCATGATCCGGCTCACCCTCCATGTCCTCATCATCGTGCACAATGAAGCCGTCATCGTCGTCATCTTCGTCTTGATAGTCATAGGCAGCTGACGCACGGCGCCGCCCAGATCCATGTGCAGATGACAATGATGAAGCGCCACCAGCTGCAGTGCCATCCTCATGGTCACCTGTATCATCAACATTGTCGTCATCATCAGACCATTCCGTGACATGCATGCGCCCACGGCGGTGCCGGATCCCATGCCGCCGCATGCCCAAGTCCAGGTCGCCCTCATAGTCGTGCGCGTCTCGCATGGCCTTGACACGTTCGCGAATCTTGCGTTTCTCAGACTCTTTCAGCTGTCGCTCAATCCGTTCCTTTTCACGCTCAGGGTCCACCGTGCCGAACATTTCAGACGAGGCAACCACTCGCATACCTCGCTGATGCCGGATCGCACTTGCGATGCGGCTGTGCGTGTCAGAATGTAGGCCAGGCTTGAAGGACAGCGACGTGCGCACAGGACACTCAGCCTCCAATACACCCTCTTCAGCATGCGGCACGTAGATATACGTGAGGGGCGTGCCTTGTGCACTTGGCTCAGCATGCCGAGTCATGTCAAAGAATTCACTGCCGATCTGCAATGACTCGGTCCCATCATCCCAACGAACGATCCGCGCATTGCTCTGTGGCGTAATGCGACTGGGACCTGCCTCTTTCCAACGCCACCGAACCGTGGACATTGTGCGCAGGAACTTGCGCGCCTTCTGATCGCCCGTGGCTGAATCATACTCGTTCTGCTGTGGCTGTTGGTGTTGTTGTGATTGTTGTTGTTGTTGTTGTGGTTGTTGTTGTTGCTGTTGCTGTTGCTGTTCATCTTCGTCATCCTCGTTCCACGTAGCTGGATCAAACGCTCTGTCCGCATATCGAACAAAGTTGGGCAGGCGCGCTAGCAGAGTCTCCTTCGTTCGCCGCACCGGCAGCTGCGGCACATTGATCCATGCAGTCTGCTCTTCCACGACGGCAGGCATCGCATGTGTCGATGCATCTGCATCTTCTTCGTAGTACTCAAGTGCTGTTTTACCGTTGTCGTCGTCGTCGTCGTCGTCGTCGTCTTCGTCATTCTCGTCGTCATCTCCTTGGTGGTCACCACGCGCATTTTCCCCTTCATCTTCACTTGAATCGTGAGAATCGGCTGTTCTCGTCGATGCAGTGCGCGACACCCACGTCGGTGAGTCATCACCAAACAAGTCGTCGGCGAGCTGCGATCGGGCGTCAGCCCCTGTGTGGGCGCCTGTGTTGTCGCCAGAATCGGCATCTCGTTCAGAGGACATGTGCAGCGCAGTACGCACGTATCAAAGACGCGCGCACGATGATATGAAAGGCACAGGTGCACGGAGTAGGTAGTCACTGCAACGAGGGCTTGCGCTGGCCTTGCCTCCCTCGACGAACGATCGATCTTGTGATCATCGGCGCTGCCCTGACGTGCGGTGTATATCACGTGATCTCGTGCCATGCCGTTTCTCATCGATCAGAGTGCGTAGTGCATTGCAGGCACGGCGCCCGGCGCTGCAACACACACTCACATTGACGTGACTCGGTTCCCTCCTCATAATATTCTTGGGCGCGCTACTGTTGACGTGCGGCCTGGTCTTGTCACTAGATCCAACTACTCTGTTGTAATAGGAATCCTTTACTTTTGCACTGCCTTGAACTTGAAGGACTTGTGCTCCTTGTAAATCTCGCTTCCAAACAAAAATAAAAAAAAGAGAATCACCCACACGTACGTTCTTGAGGACAAGCAAGTCGCATTGTTGGCTCTTTTCTCCTACGAACAAAAATGACGGGCGATGCTTCATGTAAGTGTTTTTTTTTTTCATCTAGGAAACCCTGTTGTTGCTAATGCTATCAGCCAAGACACCTGCATCGCCAGCTGAACGAGTGGCATATAAGTATGATACAAAAACGTTGTTATGGCTTGCGCACAGTCCATTAGTGTGTATGCCGGAAGGCATGGTGCCACTGGAAGTATGGTATGGATCATGGAAACCATATACACCACGACCCTTTTCTTCATCTTTGCAGCAGGCGGGGCAGCGAGATGGACGGAAGGATGGCCGCGATGGGTTGCATGAGGGTATGAACGCGACGTCAAGCCGGCGGGAGCCACAACTACGTGGACGCCGTGGTCAGTTTGATGATGCTGGCTCGGAGCGACGTAATGTGGGCTTCAAGCCAGCGGACTTTGTTCCCGCCACGTCCACAAACTCGCGCACGCGCACCGGCGGCAGCAAATCTGACGCCGGCTCTAGAAAGGTGGAAGACGATGGGCGGACCTGGCGACGAACGAATGAGGCTGCGACATTGGCCGTACCATTGCACTCGTCATCAGCATCTACATCAGATGCTGCTTCTGCGGGATCTGTGACATCGGCGCTGGCGCCCATGGATGCACATGGTCCCAAAAGCATGCCGGAATGGATGCAGGATGAGGCCCACGTGGCCAAAGATGCTCCTGCTCGTTCGCAGTCATCGCGCTCAACGCCTGCACCCACGGGGGTCGAGTCGATCGAAGCTTTCAAGGCGCAGATGCGTGAGAATGACCGCCGTGAAGCTGCCGAACGCGGCGAGTCAAACGCGCGCAGCGAGCTTCGTGGTGCGCGTTCAGAGCGTAGCATGTATCAGGACCTGGCGCATGAAGAGACCGAAAGTGAGCATAGCAGTCGTTTTGCACGCTTCTTCGACGTGAAGGGCGAGACGAGAAGCCCACAGAGCGGCACATCGTCACCATCCGTGAACAAGTCCCTAGATCTTTTTGGCATGTTCCAGAGTCTCAAGTCGCGCGATACCGACAAGAGTTTAGACGCTACGACTTCAACAGGGACCAAAGACGCTGGCACTCCATCCATGACGGCTACCAACACTGCATCGCCGTTGAGTCAGTCCGCCCCTGAGGCATCGGCGCCCCTCTCTACATCACCCGCGGTCACACATGCACAGCCGCCTGCGTCTTCAACTGCGTCTTCAGTCTCATCGGCGGCGGCGGCTCCTTCGCTTGCGGCTGGCGCTGCATCGTTCCCTCGCACGTACTCAAGGCCTGCATCAGAGTCGCCATCACCCTTACAAACACCAGCCTCAACGGTACCTTCCCAGAGTACTCTGCCTACACATCCGACACTGCTGCAGCCAACCATGGATCGATTCGCATCGAGCGCATCCGCGCCATCGTTTCCTGGTAGTTCCAGTGCCCATGCCTATACAAATGCCAACATGAGCAGCGCGGCGCCCAAGCCGAGTGCTGCTGACATGGCCTCTATGCAGGTTCTGATGGCAAAGCTGATGAAATCTCGCGCGCAAGCCGGTAGCTCCAGTACGTCGGCGAAGGATGCGTCCTCTCCGCTCGCCTCGTCATCGCTGTCACCAGCCGCTGTATCTACGCCTGATGGCCACACCTCGAGTCCGTCACTACCGGCTCAACCACCCCCAGGTATCGGTGGTGTTCCGCCAGGACTTGGCGGCCTACCAAGGCGGACGGGTGCTGCCATGCCACCACCGCCAGGCATTGCTGGGCCGCCCCTGGGTATGGGTGCATCTCATGCCTCCTATGTGTCACCAGGACATTCTGTACGTCCTCCAACTTCATCGAACGCTGCGTCGCCACATGCAGTGACATCCTCATCGCCATCATCCTCGTCACATGCCGCATCAGGCACAGCAGCAGCTCCTATGACGTCGATGGCATTCTTGCAATCTCTCTTACAGCCATCGACGCGGTCTATGCTTCAAGTACCGCCAAATGCACCACCAGCTGCTTTTCCACCGCCACATCCTGGCATGTATGCGAAGAATCCGCCATGGGCTGGTTTGTCTCATGCCGCCCCTCCTCCACCGCCTCCAGGGCTGGGATCTGTGTCACCACATGATCTTTCACGACCAACGCAGCCTCCTTGTCCTCCTCCTCCTCCTCCTCCTGGCATGAGCCAACCGCCAGGGATCGCCGGCAGTGCTGGCGTTCGACCTGCCTCTCCAGCTCCCTGGCTTGAGGAGGCGTCCCGTACTCAACGACCACAGGATCCATAGCATGATCGTCGTCGATGCATCTAGAATGTGCCTGATTTGAAAGGCCTGAGCAAAGCAGACCTTGTATCTTCTCTCGGCCCGACGACAACTTGAATGGATTTCTCTTTTATATTTTTTCTACGAATTGACTAGTACGGGGAGAAATGAGGGGGAGAGGGGAGACGGGGGTGGCGATGTGAGGGACTAACATGAATAGGAACCCAGGGCCTAACACGTGTCTTAATCGAGAGCGCGGGTCACGGCACCGGTCGTGGCGGAAGCCGCAGCCGCAGCCGCAGCTGATGTTGATGGAGCCGCGGCTGAGGATGTTGGCGTTTGCGTCGACGCGGAAGGGGTCGTAGCCATAGATGATGCCGATGCAGGCACTGCATGACCAAGTGGTGGCAGCGTGATGCGAGACGGCGGTTCATGAACATCATCATGAACGCGCGACATACCAGAGACACGAGTTGGTCCACGCGCCTTGATAGCTGGAAGTTGGTCGTGATGATAATGCGACAATGACGCACCACCAGATGTTGAGCCAGATGTAGATGCGGGTGCACCTGGTGAATTGGCGTGCGATGGCAGCATATGCTGAGCATGCCCTTGACCCTGGTGTTGATGATGCAACAGAGACAACGGAGAATTAATGCGTGGCGAACCGGGTGGCGAATTCGCTGCACTCGCGGGAGCCGAACGGGTCACTACCGAAGGCGGTAAGTGCGCGAAATATGGCGGCGTCGGCCGCGTCTGCGCACTACCACTGCTACCATCATACGTCGAGGCTGCAGCTCCGCCTGGAGCAGCAGAAGGCGGCGCGTCCCACCGGGTACGCAAGGAACGCGGCGTTGGCCAGTGAGTGTGGTAATGCAATGAGGTCGGCGACGCAGGCGCCTTCACTTCATGCACCATGTCGTCATGCGTGTCTGCGATTGTCGTACTTCGCTCACCCGACGTGCTCGGAGGTAGCGACGGCGTATAATGCGAGTTCGCTCCATAGTGCAAATGGGACCGACGTGATACATGCGCCGATGCACCTGCATCATTGTATGGGTGCGCACGGAATCGCAAAGAGCCATGATGCCCATTGCCAGCCGTATGACTCGGTCCTTCCGTTGGCAATGATGCGAGGGAGCCATGCGACGACACACGTGGCAAGTCTACAGGTATCCGTGCATTCGACGAACGGCCTAGCACAGGCGATGACGTGCGCGAGGCCAGTGGGCTATTCGGCGCGGTAAAAATCGACATTGTCCGCAACGGACCCAGCACAGGACTCCCTGATGGCGTCCCGTAATTGCTTCGCACGTGTGAGCGAAGAGGCACCATAGCTTCATCATGGTGCGGCTCCAGTTCGTGATGTTGTGGCGGCATGGAATCGTCCCAAGTGTTGCGGGACGGAAGCGCTGGACCCGGCGACACGTCCCGGCTACCCGGGAGGCTCGCATAACGTCGCGGTCCGTACGCAGACGATGTCGTTGCTGGTACATAATAGTGCGACGCGTCTCGCTCATATCGTTGGTCACGGTAACGGTCATGGTGGTATGCATAATCTGCATGCCTGTGACGTGCATGCTCATCAAGGTACGACATGGGCGGCGGTGGCCCATACACGTATGGATGCGGTGCCACCGACACAGGTGCCTCGCTTGCAGAAATGCCATAGCGAGCATCCTCAAGCATGGCCCAGTCGTGCTTGACAGATGACGGTAACGCATGCTCGCGTGCACGCATGGCGTGCTGCACTTTTGACTCTCGTTCTTGGCGATGAAGTTCATTGAGCTCGCCCGTCGCGAGACTTGCGAGTGTCGACATCTCACTATCGCCGCCACCAGCGGAGACAGTTGGAGGCAGTGCCGACGCGAGAGTAGGATCTGTTGCGATAGAGACGCCACCGTCCACAGCTGCATTCCCAGGTAGCGAGGCCATAGTCACTTTAGCCGAGGGAGCACCATACGCCGACGCATAAGGGCGTGTCCTGGATGATGATGTGGAAGAAGATGACGACGACGATGATGACGATGGGACATTAGTATGACCAGAGTGCCACGAAGTGTCGTGGGTATCATGCGCCGAAGCATGCGGGCGCAAGACCTTCGAGGCACCTCCGCGTCCACGCGGAGCACCGCGCGTCCGACGACGAGCCTGGGAGCCTCGGCGAGAGTCATCAGAAGAAACCGCCGATGGCGCATCCCCAGGCGCAGAGCGCTTGTCGCTAGAGTGAATGCGTAGATGCCGTGTCAGTTCGTCACTCCGACTGAACCGTTTATCACACCCGGGATGCGTGCAAGCATGCGGCTTTTCACCTGTATGTGTGCGGATGTGGCGTGTCTGATGCTCGAGACGATAGAAGGCTCGCGTACATAAAGGGCACTTGTACGGCCGCGGGATTTGTGACTTGTCCACCGCAAGAGACGCCGAGGAAGCTGGCGCTACCGCTGCAGTTGTGCCTGTGGATGCGTCATTTTTCGTAGGCGCATTCTCTCCTAGCTCTTTTTCTTCCATGTAGAACAGCGCCAGCAAATGCTTGCACGATGACGTGAAAAGTGCTTGTAGTAATCGAGGATGTGGTGCACTAGAGCGTTGCAATAAAAGAGCTGCACAGATAAAGCAATCGCTGTTGTCACCTTGGATTTTCTTTCGGCTTAGTTCACAGACAGCCCCCCCTTGGTTGTTGCGACGCTCTCCTCGCTATGTATGTGTCTCCGCGTCAAGATGGATAAGAACCCTGTAAAAATATATATCAATTTTCCTGTTCCCTACCTACCCCTCTCTCCCCCCCCCCTCTTTGGGTTCACTTTTGCACTGGCCCCTTCTCCGACCTAGATTTTTTTTTTGCATTTGTCCCACAATATCAACACCAGTCTGTCCACAGCCTGTAGGATTCGAAATATCGGACCTTTCCTCCCGCAACTCAGTAGCCCTTCCCCATTCCTTCCCCACCTATCAACACACACCTCCCGCATGGATTACGTCTGTCGAAATTTTTGTTCTGCTGTGCGACAAAACACGTGGCTGTTTTCCCCCCCGTAACGGTGCCGCGTCTTCCCCATAGTCCCGCAGCAGAAATGGCACATGAAAACGTGCGGGTGCTAACCTCCACACTTCTGCGTCACGTCCACGTCAGCCCCCATTCCCCCGTGTCACTGCGCACACGCATCCACACACATGTCACCCACACCAAACGTGCGCCGGCCAAATTCGGATGCGCTGATGTAATTTTCACGCACATCTGGCGCCACATCGTCCGCATGTCTCCGGCCTCACCGTAACGCATGGGCCACAAACGCCTATACGCCCGCACACACGCCACAGCGCCACGCGCGATGCATCGAGGGAATTTTTGGCACTCCGTGTCTGCGCAGAACAGATAGGAAAAAAAATTGTAGCACAGTTGGCTCGTTCGTCACAACTGCCCGCCACCCGACCATCCCAGATCATGTCGAACAATAAGGTTCCTCTGACCAAAAATACCACTCTAGTCGGTATGTTGAGGCGCTGCTCTACAAAGTTACTTACACGCACAGTCCTGGGCGCTTCAGGAGATTTGGCCAAGAAAAAGGTACCGTTTCTCACCCTCGTTGTTTGCGCCCAATTCGCGTTTTCTCTCTGATGGACTTTAAGTACTAACGATGGCTTAGATTTTTCCATCTCTCTTGCGCCTGTACTTGCACGATGACTTGCCTAGCGATATGACTATCGTTGGATACGCTCGCTCCAAAATGACGCAAGACGAGTTCAATAATCGCATTTCATCTTTTTTCAAATGTTCAGAGGAGCAGAAGAAAGAGTTCCTTGGGCGGTGTCATTACATTGCCGGACAATATGATGACGACCAGTCGTTCCGAGAGCTTAATGCAAAAATCGTGTCATTGGAAGACGCACGACACAGCGAGCATCGCCACCGCGTCTTTTACCTAGCGCTCCCACCCAATGTATTTGTTCCGGTGTCGGGCCAACTGCGCAAGCACTGCTACTCTGAAAACAATGTGAATCGCATCGTAATTGAAAAGCCTTTCGGACGTGATCTTGAGTCGTGCAAAGACATGCTCGAGAAAATGCGGAGTACATGGAGCGAGGCTGAGACGTTCCGTATCGACCACTATCTTGGCAAAGAAATGATAAAAAATATTCTTCCGTTCCGTTTCGGCAATGCTTTTGTTGAGCACATGCTTAACCGCTGGATGGTTGACAACGTTCAAATCACTTTCAAAGAACCATTTGGCACCGAAGGACGCGGTGGTTACTTTGACGAATTTGGCATCATCCGTGATATCCAACAAAACCATCTGTGCCAAGTATTTTCACTGTTGACGATGGACGAGCCGGAAAACTTTACACCAGAGGCCATCCGTGATGCGAAAGTCAAGCTCCTTCGCTCCGTGCGTCCCATTTCGAAAGACCATGTCCTCCTCGGTCAGTATGCTGCAGCAAATGGCAAGCCTGGCTATAAGGACGATGAAACAGTTCCAAAGGATAGTAACACGCCGACGTTTGCCGCAATCGTGCTGCACATTGACAATGAACGTTGGCGCGATGTGCCTTTTATCATGAAGGCTGGCAAAGCCCTTGATGAAGGAAAAGCGGAAATTCGCGTTCAGTTCCGCGACATTGAGCATAAACTTGATAAGATTGAGAGAAACGAGCTTGTACTGCGTATCCAGCCAGGTGAGGCTCTCTACCTGATCATTAATGCGAAATTGCCTGGCATGGCAAGCACCACTGTTCCTGTGGAACTGGACTTGACGTACCGTGATCGGTTCCAAGATGCTTATATCCCCGAAGCCTATGAGGCGCTTATCCTTGACTGCCTGCGTGATGAGCATGCTAACTTTGTGCGTGATGACGAGCTAGTCGCAAGCTGGTCTCTCTTTACTCCTATCTTGAGCGCCATTGAAAAAGGTGAAGTCCCTTGTGTGCCTTACGACTACGGGTCGCGTGGCCCAGAGCAGCTCAACGACTTTATCGGCAAGTTCGGTTACAAGCACCTGGATAATTACACATGGCCTGCAACAAATGCCAAAGAAGCTGCTTCTAAAGCCTAGAAGCTTTGTTGATCCTTGACTGTTGACATCGATGTTTTTGGTACATGCAGTTATGTTTATCAATGTATAAGTGCTTGGTGGAAATTTTTCTTCTTTTTGCGCGCACGTCCGACTTGCAATAGTATGGTCCTGCTTGGGTGTGGTCTTTTTCGACGCGTTGGATGACAGTAGGTTATTGACTATATAGATCCATAAATAATGCTTACAGAGATAGCGTGTTTCAATTTTTTTCGGAGAGCGAAGATGGGAGATACGATAACGTCATGTAACCATTTGCACAGCGCCTCACATGGCGAACACCGAATTAGTACATGCATTGTTGGGTTTAGGAACGAGTCAGTGCCTCGTGCCAACCAAGCAGCGAAATATTTCTTTTAAAACGACGCCAAAATTGTAAAAACTATTGACGCAAAATGTCATACTACCTGCAACGCGACGTCTCTACAGCGAGGCCTTCTTGATGGCCTCATTGTAGCGGGCCTCAGCCTCCTTCCAGTTCACAACATTCCACCATTGCTTGAAGTAGGAGGCCTTGTCGTTCTTGTACTGCAAGTACCACGAGTGTTCCCAAATGTCGCTACCGAGGATCGGGTGGTGCGTCACAAGAGGGTCCTGGTCTTTCGTGGTCACAATTTCAAGGTGACCACCCTTGCTGAGACCAAGCCAGCACCAGCCTGATCCCTGAATGCCAGCCGAGGTGGCGTTGAAGTTCGTCTTGAACTTCTCAACATCGCCAAACTCTTTCTCGATAGCCTGCTTCAACGGACCATCGTGCAGCTGACCACCGCCCTCACTTTGAGGCGCCATGTTCTTCCAGAAGAGCGAATGGTTGATGTGGCTACCACCGTTGAACTTGATGGCACTCTGTAGCTCAATCTGCTTGCGGAGGTCACCGTTCTTCTCGGCCTCGGCGAAAGCCTTGTTCGCAGCGTTCAGGTTGTTGATGTAGGTCTGATGGTGCTTCGAGTGGTGAAGCGTCATGATCTCGGCAGCAATGAATGGCTCGAGAGCATCGTAAGCATAAGGAAGAGGTGGAAGAGTCACGTCAGCTGCCAAAGTTAATGATCGAGTTCTATTGAGACACTTTTTCGTACGTACTCATGATGATGTGTATATGAGAAGTTACATGGCCCGAACTCGTACGGCCAAATGTCGAGACCCCAGCGCCGATGAATGGCGACATGATGAGGCGTCCCCGGCTTTAAAGCCAGCCAATCAGCGCTTTTAGAGGTGTGCTCGATTCATCTCATGGGCCACACATATTCACGTGAAGGCGCTTACGAATTCCTGCGGCGCTGAACTGAATCAAACAAGCCCCTAAGTAGCCTGTTGGCCTGTAGGTCTGTACAGCTGAGGGCCTCCGTTAATCAACATATAGACTGCAAATTACACATTCTATTTAAGTGGAAGCATCACTCGCATCATGATCCGTAGCATCAGCACTGCCAGAATCTTGGTCCACCAAATCGAGGGATCTCGACGCATCGAGCCGACGTGCGCGTGATTTCATCAAAGCCTCCAGTCGCTTCCGGCGAACGAATGAAGCATTTAGTGGTGCCTCCGTGCATTTATCGTCTGCGTTAGACTCATCGTTGCGAGAATTGCTTTCATCAGAATGTTCGCTTGAAGTGTCTCCGTCAGAGCTGATAGAGACTGGGCGTGATGGCTGATTCCGTGCAGATGAATTATCTATCACGGAAACACTCGAGTCAGACGAGACAGATCGAGATTCCTCATCGGTGTGCTCGCTCTCATTGGTACTAACGTTGACGTCGTCCACTTCGTCGACATCATCATCGACAACGAAGTCGTCCAGCGAGCCTGCGTCTTCATCATCGTTGTCATCATCAGATATCACATCTGAGTCATCGTGCACATTTTCAGAGGCATGCCACGCACGCTCTTCTTCAGACAAATTCTCGTAGATAATGCCACTTCCACATTAGTTGACTTGTTCATGATAGATTGCAAATGAACATACCATTCTCGATTTGTACACTGGCCTTCAAGGATTTCACTTGAACACATGCCACAGCGAAGCACTCCATCGTCTTGGTCACGAATGACATGATAGAATGTCGTAGGGTCAAAGAGTCCATCCCATAATGACTGCTGTATCTCGTTTGTCGATGGTGCTGTTCCCCGATAATTATGAATTGCTGCAAGAACATCTTTTAATGCCCATAGTTCTAAAGGGGGAGACACGATCTGGGCACGACAGCTTGGGCATACTTTCTTTCGGCGCACAAGCCCCGTGCGTCGCTCTTCATATGGATCCTCATTCACTTCTTGTGCCACAGAGAACCACGACACTAGACATGATGCACAGAACACGTGTCCACACGGTGACAGTCTGGATTGAATTAGCGTCGCAAGACATACACACAAGGACGATCATATAACTCAATACATATACCACACAAGAGCCCCTGCTCGATCTGCGCGAGTGCATCTTTTGCATGATTCTGATAATCATCATGTCCGTTCGCTACATCGTCACTATCACTATCCAGTTTAGGTCGTTTCCGGATCCCAACACTGTCAATGCGCATCACACCGGACGTCAGCCTGCGCGTTGAGCACACGCGTGCTCTGGCGTGAACGAAAGAGGCAGGGTCAGCCGATGCTGATGTGTCACGTGATGTTGCCGCAGCGGACAAGAGTATGGCCAAACAGAGAATAGGACCTGCAAAAAGGGAGGGGAGGGTAGAGGCGAGGTTCGCGGTCATTGAGTCGCCTAAACGCAGGTGAAACCACTTAGCAAGTAACCAGTTGTGGAAGGACGATGGAGAACGAGGATCTTATTGATTACGAAGAAGAAGTGTCAGTGCCCCCCTCTGGTACTACGCAAGCCGACACAAACGCTTCGGCAGGAGCAGCACCAGCTGGTGACGGTGACGAGGGCAACAAGAAGGTTCGTGTTGAGTTAGGCATTGGGAAGTATGAGTTTGTGTACTAACAAACATGTAGGGTAGTTACGTGGGTATTCACTCTACCGGGTTCCGTGACTTTTTGCTGAAACCAGAACTGCTCCGAGCCATCAGCGATCTAGGCTTTGAGCACCCATCTGAGGTGCAGCAAGAATGTATTCCTCAGTCGATTCTGGGGATGGACGTCGTGTGCCAGGCCAAATCAGGTATGGGTAAGACGGCCGTCTTTGTGCTAGCCTCGCTCCAGCAACTGGAGCCTGTGGATGGAGAAGTGTCTGTGCTTGTGCTGTGTCACACGCGCGAGCTTGCATACCAGATCCGCAACGAGTATGCGCGTTTCACAAAATACATGCCCGAGGTTCGTACATCCGTCGTCTATGGAGGTACCCCCATCAAGGAGGACCAAGCCATGCTCGCAGACAAAGCAAAGTGCCCCCACATCCTTGTCGGAACACCTGGCCGCATGAATGGTCTCGTGCGCGACAAGTCGCTTAAGGCTGGCGATGTGAAGCACTTCGTGATTGATGAGTGCGATAAAATCTTGGACAACTTGGACATGCGTCGTGATGTGCAGGAAATTTTCCGCGCTACGCCTCATCACAAACAGGTCATGATGTTCAGTGCTACGTTAGCAAAAGAGATCCGTCCAACATGCAAAAAGTTTATGCAGAACCCACTCGAAATTTATGTGGACGATGAAACCAAACTTACGCTCCACGGTCTTCAGCAGTACTACGTGCGACTGGAAGAGGCGGGGAAGAACCGTAAGTTGAATGACTTGCTCGACACACTGGAATTCAACCAAGTGATCATCTTTGTCAAGTCCATTTCTCGTGCGAACCAGCTTGATCAGCTCCTGCGCGAGTGCAATTTCCCATCCATTTGCATCCACGGTGGTCTGCCACAGGACGAGCGTATCAAGCGCTATCAACAGTTCAAGAACTTTGAGAAGCGTATTCTTGTGGCTACGGACATCTTTGGTCGTGGTATTGATGTCGAGCGCGTCAACGTGTCGATTAGTTACGATACGCCCTCTGACGCTGACTCATACCTGCACCGCGTGGGTCGTGCAGGTCGATTCGGAACGAAGGGATTGGCCATTACGTTCGTGTCGAGTGACGAAGATGCAGAGGTGCTCAAGCAAATTCAAAGCCGCTTTGAGGTGGCTGTGCCAGAACTGCCGGAAACCATCGAGGCTAGCACATATATGAACGCCTAGGTTTTTTTTCTTTTCGGTTTTAACGTTTGTAGTGTAATAAAACCCCATTGGTTGCTTGTTCAAGCTTGTATGCCCTGGTGTCATAATGAAGGCTTATTCATGGCGAAATGAGCATTTGGACAGAGAAACACATAGGATTACCAGCTTTCATGTCCCTCAACAATTCTAGGTTGGGCGGGCTATTCGGGCAATGCAGCGATGGGTGTATTTTGTGGAGTGCCTTGGCAAGCTCGCCTGACTGGTCTCCAACCATGGCGGCTGACCGTAGCCCCGATATTTCAGCGCCTGAAAATGCAGACTTTCAGAAAGTCGAGTATTGGGACAAGCGCTATGCGTCAGAGGCGGAAGACACCGATTTCGACTGGTTTCGGAAAGTATGTACAAATGTTCGAGTTTATTCTCACCTACTTAGTATAGTGATATTCAGTATGTGTGCCTGACTGATGAAAAGAATGCATAACACCTGAGACACATATTTCATGAGCTCGTGCCTGATCGAAAAAGCCGGATCTTGATGCTTGGATGTGGTAACTCAAGTACGTCGTTGGTATCTTATCACGTAACAAGACAGCCCTGAGCAAGGACATGCTGGATGATGGTTACACGAACATTGTGAGTATGTATCAGTCAAAGATCAAGTTATGAGGATGGGGAGAGGAGTGAGAACAGGAGGTTAATTTCATTCTCAGATCTTGACTATAGTTCTGTGATTATTGAAAAAATGCGCGCACGCGTACCAGAACTAGATTGGCGCATTATGGACATTCGCGAGCTGGAACAACATGCATCAACACTGGGTGGCCCTGGCACTTGGGACGTGATAGTCGACAAAGGTGCGTATTTTCTATTGTTTTATCTTATTTACAAACAGGCACGATGGATGCCCTCATGGCAGAGAATGGGTCTGTGTGGAATCCTAGCGAGCAAGTGCTCCAGAATGTGGCAGCCGAAGTCCAGGGCGTTCTACAGTATGCATACTCGGTGATCGTTTGTCAGCGTACTTACGCACAGCTTATTGAAACCTGCCACGGGCCTGTTCCTTTACTTCACATTCGGTCAACCACATTTTCGAAGGCCGCATATGCAGCGCGATGCATGGACGATCGAGACTCGAGAGCTTGGTGACATGTTTCATTACTACTTGTACATCTGCCGCAAGCATGAATAAGTGACAATAAAAGTCGCTGAAGCTCGGACGCCAATCAGTGTTGACGATGATAGCTTCCATACTGAGATTGATAGCGATGTTCGGAACGATTGTTCGAGCCATGCTTCTCACGACGAGGCAAATTTTCATTCTCGCGATATCGATCAGGTCCATAAGAGGCACTATGCCTCGAGCGGTTGTCACGCGAGGTCACCGGCTTATAATGACGATCTACATCGCGTCGTTGTCCCGAGGTCATCGTTGGAGAAGCGCGCTCCTTCGCACCGAGGCCCAAAAGAGCTGCGCGGCGTTGAATGATTGGTGCATGCGCAGGCCCATTCCGCCGTTTTCCCGCACCCATACCTTCTTTCCAGCCCATCCCACGTAGCATTGCTGCCCCAAATTCTTCGACAGGCATACTTTGATAGTCATCCAATGTTGGCTCATTTGGTCTTGTACCCACATCGCGATGAAACATCTCCTCCTCGTTAGGCTGCTGAATTACTTTGGCTAATGGATTGGCAACAGCCCCCTTCTCTTCTGCAAGCAAGGCTTGCAGAGCATCATGGTCAGTAGGTTCATTGCTCGTTGAGAAAGACTCTCTAGGCGTCGATGCCCCGGAGGATATTTGTTCTGCCGGTGGTGTGGAGTCACGCTCCGTTCCTTCCTTGGGCGCACGACGAACCAAACCTTGCTTTGAAGGCTCGGAAAAAGCCTGTTCAGTGGCAAGTTCATCAGGCGGCTGTCGCGATAAGGACGTCAACCTTTTCGAGCCTGGTGTGAGAGGTTCCGATTGCCATCCATGCTTCTCTGAAAGCCCAATTCTTCGTCTCCGCTCATCATGCCAATTAGACGAAGATATAAGTGGAATCACCTTGGGCTGAGGAGCTGTCGTCCGGGACGACGATGCAGCTGCATCGTCACGTTTGCGCTTTCCACTCAATGGCACGTCTGCGTGTTTACCAGATGCATGCACATCTTCATCCATGTCATGATCAATCCAGACCTTTCGTGCATTTAAAGGGGACACCTTGGAACCTGCATGTTTGAATGAAAAAGAGATTGGCATGCGCGACGGTTCGCCGCGGCTCATGTGCCGCTCGTGAATGAAACAAGCACGTCGAGCCGACAATCTTCGAACCTGGGCCTCACACGCCACTAGGCCGTGCGTAATTTGTCTTACATAATTTGTGCCCCGCGTCTAGACCACTTAGCCACGCCGCCCGTCCCAACGCCGCCACAAGTTCAAATATTGCTACGCCGTTTTTTTTTCGCCATCACACAGCTCTTTAGACCGCGTGGTACAGTAGAAAGAGCGTGTCGGGTGAGGTGCCAATCGATTTTCAAAAAGCACTCTTCAGGCTTCCATGATGAAAGTATTCGTGTCACTGTCACTGCTTTTTGCTGCTTCAGTGGCGCTTGTTGATGCCGGCGTCTTCAAGACAAAGCTTTCCAAGATGCCGTATGCCAAGGAAAGAACGCTTGCTTCGATTATCTCTCAGGCCGAATTTCTAGGTTTCAAATACGGTTTCAATAACAAGCAGCAGCCCTTTTCTTTATACCAGGATGCATCTGGCGACTTGCGTGTGCAAAGCGCTGACGCCGGCATGGTATCAGAGCAGTGGCATGCTAGTGCGAAGGCAGGTCACAATGTGCCGTTAACCGATTTTCTGAACGCTCAATACTTTGCCGACATCGAGCTTGGCTCGCCTCCTCAAAGTTTCAAAGTAATTCTCGACACCGGTTCAGCCAATCTGTGGGTCCCGTCGGAGTCGTGCACATCAATCGCGTGCCTTCTGCATAAGAAATACGACAACTCACTATCAAAGACTCACCAGGCTAATGGGAGCGAGTTTCAGATTCACTACGGCTCAGGTAGTATGGAGGGCTTCGTCTCCCGAGATACGCTCAGGATTGGAGACCTTGATGTCAAGGACCAGGACTTTGCCGAGGCAATAAAAGAGCCTGGCCTTGCTTTCGCTTTTGGAAAATTTGACGGCATCCTAGGTCTTGCATACGACACGATCAGTGTAAACAAGATTGTCCCGCCTTTCTACAGGATGAAAGAGCAGAATCTGCTAGACCAAAACCAGTTTGGATTTTATTTAGGCTCAAGCGAGTCAGAGGGCGGTGAGGCTACGTTCGGTGGCGTAAACCCTAGTCGATTCGAAGGTCCGATTGTTTATGCTCCCGTCCGTCGCCGTGGTTATTGGGAAGTAGCCTTAAACAAGATTGGTTTCGGCAATGAAGAGCTGGTCCTGACCAGGACCGGTGCTGCTATTGACACCGGCACGTCGTTGATTGCGATGCCAACGGACGTTGCTGAAATCCTCAACAAAGAAATCGGCGCAAAGCGCAGTTGGACTGGGCAGTACAGTGTAGACTGCAGCAAAGTACCGAGTTTGCCGGCTCTAACATTTTATCTTGACAACAAGCCTTACACGCTGGAGGGAAGAGACTACATATTTAACGTGCAAGGTACCTGTATTTCGCCGTTCATGGGCATGGACCTGCCTGAACCCGTGGGACCATTGTGGATTGTGGGCGATGTGTTCCTGCGCAAGTTTTACACAGTGTACGATCTTGACAAGGACGCTGTTGGCTTTGCCAAGGCTGTGCATCATTAATCATCCTGACTTTTTCCACAAAGGTCACTCCAATATTGTCGATAGCCTTTCTACACTTTGCATAATTCTAGTGTCCATGCGCGCCCATCACCTATTTAGATTACATTAGATTATCGCTTGTGATTGGTTGTATTTAGATGGGACAAGCGTCTCTAAATTCTACCGAATGTGGATCATAATGTGACAGAGACCTAAATAGTTCATCTAAATTGCCAAAGGGCTAAGTTGTCTCCATACGTCTAACACCTTCTCGCCCCCATCCCCTTTCTTTGCGGCTTTCGGATCCCGTTGGGCAGCCTCTTTCCCCTTTCCTTACCTATACTCATAAGAGTAACAGCCGCTGGCACGGTTTCCACTCACGAACCCTCCCCTTGAACCCTTTTTTACGCCACTGCAGGCTCAGTGGTTTCCCTGTTTGGCACATAAGCGATCTGGTATTGCTTTCTGCACTGCGCAATTGTTTCATATACCTGCCTTTACACGTTAGGAGTATGAAATACTGCTCGGCTGGACCGAGCATGATCCGTTGGAGTCTTGTGGGCATTGTGATAGCTGCCTTGTTATGCACGACATGCGTGGAAGCTTTGCCCCATCGTCACTTGAATGGACGCTTGCTGCACGCTCGAAACACCCCTCATGAGCATCAAGCAGTGCCAACAAGCAGTATGGTGGATGTTCCATCAGCGCTTGAAAGCACTGTGTCCGAAGTGTTTGACAAGCCTCGCATTGGCGTCACCAAGGAAGGTCACAAGGTTCCTTCTTATGGCAAGAGGAATGAAACAGAAAGGAAGAAGCTTGCTGAAGAACTTCACCGTTCGATTCAGAAGCAGATTGAGCAAGAAAGCGTAAATGGAGGCGTTGAGCTCGACCTAAGTAGCATTCTTGGCGACATGTACAATGGCCGACTCAAAGTGGAAGGCGAGATGGACAAGAAGCATAACAAAACTGATGTGAGTGAGACAATTCCCAAGTCGAAATCGTCATCTTCGAGGTCCAAGTCGCATTCATCGTCGTCTTCTTCTTCTTCGGAATCCAAGTCAGTAACGTCTTCGTCGTCAAAGTCTAGGTCGTCGTCGTCGTCGTCTACGACTTCATCATCTTCGTCGTCAAGCTCGACATCAAAGACCAAGTCTCCAGCTTCAAGTTCATCATTGAGCTCGACGTCAAAGACATCCACTATCAAGACATCTTCCTCATCAAAAATGACGACGAAAAGACTTTCATCTTCCTCGGGCTCGACTTCCTCGTCTAAGAAGAGCTCGTCTTCGTCGTCATCCAAGCCTTCATCCTCGTCGAAACCATCTTCCAAGACGTCCACTTCGTTGTCCAACTCCCAGACGACGACGTCTAAGTCACCAAGCCCTAAAGGCCGTACTGCTGCTCGCGTTGGCAACAAGTTGGGGCATGGTGGATTTTATCGCATCGCCAAAGACAGCCCTGCATCATCGGCACAGCGTCTGGGTCATTCCAGCGTTAATGGTGGCCGCGTAGCATCTGTATCAGCAGATGAGCCTCATGGCAACTTGCCCAACCAAAGTGTAATCACGAACAATCCATCTTACGGATTCTTGGAGGCACAGGATGATTTGTACACGATCCGAAAATGGGCTGGCGACCTTGGTAAACTTGCTAGTAAGAAGAACAGAAACGAGACAATTATGGCTCTCTTTAATGCTGCTTCACGATACTACCCTGATGTGGACACAAAAGTGGTCGTCCGAATCATGCTAGCAGACATCAAGGCTGAGTCAGACTTCCAAAAGTCGAACCAGAGCCCCGGCCGTGTCGATTCAGGCGACAGCCTGGGTCTCTTGCAAGTAAGTCCATTTGGCTCAGGTGAGTTGAAGCAATTCCAGAACATGGTTCAGGTTGAACACAACACATACTCTTGGGCTATCGGTACAGCGTCTGAGGGAGAAGTGGATGGGGGTGGTCGTTCAGAATTAGGTGCACTCGTTGATTTCAAGACGAATAAGCGTATCGACTTGGACAGCTTGTCTGAAGATGATCTGAGCCGCCCTTGGATCAACATCCATATTGCCATGTGGATTCAGTCGAATCTGGCTAGGACGGGTAGTCAAGACCCTAGCTCATGGAAGAAAATTGCTTCGAACAGCAAAGCCGTTAGGAAAGCGTATGCACCGGCAATGAAGCAAATCATCTCTTCGATCGAGGAGAGCAGCAACAACGATGATACAGACTCGAGAGAGGCGGCGGCATGGTCGAATTCGTCCTCGAGTTCGTCGTCATCAAGCTCTAGCTCTTCATCTTCCTCGTGGGACAAGGAGGAGTACGCAACGAAACTCAAAGCACTTAATAAGCAACTCAAGGGATCACACAGCCAAAAGCGAAGCTTTGCAACAGGTCTAGGCTCCTGGGTCGCTGGTCCTTCTGCAGACGACAGCTCGGGTTACAACCGCTCAGGCGATGATGTCAGTAACAATTACTTTAAGAATATTGGCGAAGGCCTCTCTGTCATGTACACTGGTAGTACCAGCCACCGAGACAAGTACGGCAAGTCTTACCTTGAAAGCATTGAGCTTGTCGGCGGCCTCGTCGACTATAAGGAGTAAAAGATGATACCTCGCCGTGAACGTTTTTGAAGCCTGTACATGTAAATTCCCTGTTGCTTTTGCTGTTCTTTTTCGTTGTGTCGAAGCAAGAACTACTTCTGCGAAAACATGCGAGCTCAAGATATCTGTGCCCTGGTGGCACATTCTTGCTCTCGCTAATGTTGCAAGATCTAGTTTGCTTCTTCCCTTGATTGTATAATTTACAATTCGTCCGATTCACTGTTCATCTTTGATCCCTTTCTATTTCTATCTTTAGTTTTTATTCGCCTAGTAAAGTAGATTTGATATGACGCATTTTAAATATTTAAATTATACAGGATGTGAGACAATACAGTGTAGAACGACTGGATGGCGCAATGGAAAAAGGAGCCTAGGGAATGATATTCAGTGCTTCGTCCACAAAGTTTATCGTAACATGTCGAAACGGTTAACGATTAAGTGGTATTTGGATCCTGAAGTACTACAAGTACGTATGTTTCGCCTGATTGTGAGCATAATTCTTCATGATGGACTTGAATATACACATACTGGGTGTGATTAATAGTTCATAAGCGCCTGTTCGGATCCGCATGAGCCCCAGTTGATCATTGTCTTCTAACACGCGTACATGCCGCCGAGTGACATTAAGCGTATCACGAACGAAGTGAACAATCTGTGCGAGCTTTTCTTTGGAGGCAAAAACGACACCGCCACTCCAAATAACACGCAAATCTGACGCAGTCAGGGCTATGCATCCGCGCACATGCTGATGCCGCGCGAGCTGTGCAAGTACGCGCGCTGCCTCTTCTGGTACGCCACTCGCAGCAGGGGTAGCGACCTCTTCAGCTGTTAGCAATGACGGTGTTGTCGTCATACACCTGGAGGAAGGTGCGTAGATAAAAAAATTATCCTACAAACAGGGAGACCTGTAAACGACGTGTGGAGATGGGGAATAGGTGGGGATCAAAGCTTCACGAGGCGCGCAGCCAAGTCTCGAGCCAGGCGAGGAAGAAACCACTAATGAGTCTTCTTATGCCTCCACATCAGCACTGCCGAACGAGCCACGGATGGCTTGCGTGGTGTTTTCGTACAACTCCAAGTTGAGAGCGGCCAGAAAACATGGCACACTATGTCGGATTCCATCGCTGAGCCAGTAGTCACGCAGGTGTGACACATTTGCAAGCCCATCATTAGCCTCGCCCTGGAGCTTCATCTCACCAACATTGCCCTCTTCAGACCGAAAGACGAGCGTAGTACCACGAGCTCCGCCTGCATACGCCGATGTTAATTTGACCTTGCCATTTTCCATGAACCGGACTTTGTAGCCAAACAAGGACTGTACAGCCTCGCGGAACTCATTTGCTTTTGCCGTGAAAACCTGCTTTAGTCGAAGCATACCCTTGTCTTTCAGCTGCAATGACTCCTGCATTTGGGCAAGCTCAGTGCGCAAATTTTCGACGGTCTGGAGCGGTACGAGGGCATCAGTAGGCGCAAGCTCACTTAGCTTTGCTGTAGTGCCGGCCATTGCGAGTTCCTTGTGAAGAGACTCCACTTGGTTTAACAACCCTTGGTTCTCTTTCCTGAGGGCTTCCAGCGCTGAAGTTCGAATAGCCAAGTCGCGAGACACTGGGTTATCGGCAAGCACCAAGCAGCGTTCATTCGCTACGTTGTACTCGCCACGTCCAACGCGCATCCAAAGCGTTTCATTTTCAGATTCGAGCGATTGAGCATGCTTTTCTAGTTCACGATACTGTGTCTCCCATGTCTCCAGCATGTGCTGGGTTTCTTTGGACACAGTGTCGGGAGCCGGCACCTCCGTTTTGATCGTGTTTGTATCGCGTAGCTTTTGCCTGAGACTCTCGCACTCTGCTTGAAGAGAAGTGATGCGCTCTTCGAGACCAGAGATGCGGAGCTGATGCGTCGATTCATAGGACGCGTGACCCTGCTGCGCCTCTTGCTCAAAAGATGCAAGTACTGCCTTACAGCGATGCAGATCATCGCTCTCGATATCAGCTCGCCGCTGAGTGCGCAGCAATAGTTCGGACGTATGCTCTAATTCCCTCCGTAGGCTGATCTCAGTCTCAGAGTCCTGCGCTGCGCGTCGACTCAGCTCGACATTCGTGGTGCGCAGTTGTTCCGCTGATAGCTTAAGCCCCTCAATCCGAGCAGTCAGTCCCATTATGGTGCCTCTGAGTGTTGAGATGTAGGCCGGTAGAGTTTCTGGTGTGAGTGTGTCAGGCACGTCTAGCTGAGGCACTTGATCGCTCGCTTGAGCAGCAGCCACAAACGCTGCTTGCTCATCAGTCGCTATGCCTTTGCTAAGGACAGAAATCCAGCGCTGCTGCTCTTCGTGAATCGAGGTCAGCTCGTTGTCCTTCTTTAACAGCGCCGCTTGCAGAGCATCCATGCGGTTCAACTTGCTTTCAAGGCCCTTGTTCGTCTCGTGAAGCACATCTACGCGTGCACTAACTTCCAGCAGGCGCGTATTTTCAGCCTTAAGTCGCATGTTGGCCGCTTCAAGACGATGAACAGCTGTGATGTGTTGGCTGAGCTGGTCCTTGTATAATGCTACATCGTCTGCATCAGATTCAGCGCGACGGTGAGGCGATGCTGCGGACTCGAGTTCTTCAATTCGTACATTCAATGCTTCGTTCTTGCGTGATAGAGTCACATTCTCTGTGCGTGCAAGCTCGTATTCTGCCTGCAAGTGCACGAGTTGTGATTGGCACGATGTGACGTCGGCGCGTGCATCGGATGCTGAGGCTTGGCACTGGGCTCTCAGTTCTTCGTTAAGGGAACGAAGATTCAAAGTTTCTGTGCGCAAAGAAGTAAGCTGCTCTTCCAGATTTGCTTTTGCCTTCTCCCAATCCTTCTGCCTCTCCTGCTGCAAAGCTCGCTCTGTTTCCCATTCTCGAAGTACTTCAACTCGCTGGCATTTGAGTGCGTCAAGTTCGCGCGACTGTGAGCGGAGCTGCGTCTCAAGTGTTTGATATGCACGCTGTTCTGTTTGGATACGCCGATCATACTCAGTGCGTAGCATTTGTAGCTCGTAAGCATGATCCAATGTCGGCGAAGAAGTCAAAAGATTGTCGGACTTCCCTGAACGATGACGCGCTAACGGTGTGTTCCATGGTTCAGCACTCCCGGTTGAGCCATCTGTGGTACGTGGTGCCGTAGCAAGGGCCGATGAAACGAGCGGTCGTTTAGCCAACGACGTTTGCGGTGTGGAAAATTCAGAGTCTTGGAGATGCGTAGATGAAAAGCTCCGCTTTCCAAGAAGAGACTCTTCACGTACCGGAGTTGTCCTTGAGCGAGAGAGTGAACGATAACTGCCCAGGGGCCCTTGGGCGCTGTGCGTGCGTCGTACAATCGAAGACGACCCCGGCGCGGACGCCTGCCCTGGCGTGGCACGTCTTGTGGATGCTAAAGGCAAAGAGGAACCCAGTACTGCAACACTGCGGCGCTGAGACGTATTCGATGGTGTAGAGAGAGATGATGCGTCTGCATGAGGAGGTGCGTCGCGATCGCGCCGTGACATGGCACCGCTCATTGATCTGGCGGCACACGCTCCGGCACAATCGCCACTCCTCATCCAATCGAGATCGTGGAGGTAGCTGCACCACGTGGCATCGTTGACTAGCACTTGCCAGGAGCAAGGGTTCTCTCTCCGACGGTATGTCAAGGACACAATGCGTCAATGAACGTATACTTTATCTTGGGATCTACGATATACACAAAGAGACTAGAAACGATGGCTACAGATACGTATATGCATACGCATATATATGCATATACATTTATGTGTGTGGGTTGTAATACACGCTTATATGAAGGATCGTGACATTATGCAACGGCAGCGGTCATAGAAGACATACTGTTGACCCGACTCCAAAAAGCATTCGAAGATGATTCAGGGTATGAGGATGAGTTTACATCCTTGTGAGCATTTTGAAGCGGCGCAGATGGTAGTTTGGGGGACGAGCGAGACACAGGCCTATTCTGGTTGGCATTAATGTCCGGCAGGTCGGACGCTGAGCTCGCACTGCGTTGAAGAACACTGAGGAATTTTGATACATCAACCGCTGAAACAGTGCGAGGGCGTTGTGAACGTAATTCTTCTTGGAGGTGATGATTTTCCAATCGAATAGAAGAAAGTTGGTCTTGAAGGTGTCGAATGACTGAGTCCCGCTCTTTGAGCTGGTCCTCTAGTAGCGTGATGTACTCTTTGCGTCGGTTTCGGAAGTTGCGAGCGGAAATTTTGTTTCGTAGCTGCCGTTTTTCTTTACTCGATAGTTTATTGTATTCCTCCAACGATGGACGCAGATCATCAAGGTCTAAGCTGGGACTGTGGCTTCGTTGACGCGGCAAAGATCCTACGCATTTACTGCTTGGGCGTGCGAATTCCTCAGCAGAACCCAGGCGCATCGGTGTAAATGCCGTGAATGCGGAAGTTGTGACAGTAGAATTCGTAGTTTTGGTATCAAGATCGCACACATCTGATTCAGACTCGTTCTTGATTGGGGCAAGTGGTTCTTGAGAGACGTATGATGAAGTCACTGGCGCACCGATCTTCCGTTCAGATGCAGCAGGCAAGAGCATTTTTGGATTGATGCTAGCATCTGAAACCAAAGGCTGCTTGTCTTCAACAAATGGCGAATTGTGAAGTGATTCATGTGTGTTCGATAACGTCTCTTCAAATAGGGGCACATACAATAGCGGATCCATGCGTTCCGGGGTGGCTGGAGACTGATTTGACGCGAAATCAAGATCCAAAAGTGTGCTCGTTTCATTACCGGTACCCCAACTCAATCCATCTGAAGAGGAGGTAGAAGAATAGGTATGGACCTCCTCATGAGAGGGAGTCATATCTGGTGTAACGGCTTGGGTCGCAGCATATGATGCCGAGTTTACGACGTCGCGTGAAGAAGCGTTTGACGTTTCTTGAACATGAGAAGCAAGAGCAGACTCTGTGGTAATGGGGGATTCGAATACATCATCAGAGACATAATCATGCTGAAACACACGTAAGCGCGGGCTCGTACGTACAATAAATTCTTCTGGTGTCTCGCACTGTGGCAACACATCGACATGCCCAGGGCGATGAGTCATAGCGTATGTTGGTGGATGTTGCAGTACATGTCCTGCCATTCTGGCAGTAGAGGATGACCGAGATTTGTGTGAGGGAAGTTTCTTGAATGCAAGCCTGTTACAAGCAGAGCGGGTAACGGTGGCAACAAGTGTGGCGAGAAAAGACAAATAAAAGCCTTAGGTGGACGCCACAGTGCATGTATGAGAATGTGGGCGTGTGGGCGTTGTCTGACAGCGTGTATGCAGCTGCCGAACAAGTGGAGGGTCCAAGTGTCACCAATGTATATTTTTTCCATTCGCTTCGATGCGGGGTCACAGGTGAGCTGGCACTCTAGGTCTGATTACGTGTTGATTGCTTTACCACCACTGGTGTCGTCCAATTTGCGTGTGATCTGTGCGGCATGAGCGAAGTCCAGCAGGAGAAGCGGCAGCTAACAATAAAAACGGGTGTGGTTCAACGGTATGTATACGCACGAAAGCGCAAGAAGCTAATGCATGGTAGCTTGGCAAAAGAGCTTGGCGTTTATCGGCAAGAAGCAGATGAGCAGGCTGCTCGCGTGAAACAGTATGCGTCCCAGGGAAAGGATGAATGGGATGTGAAGAAGCAGGTATGTTTGCCATTAATTTGTCCATTTCAGTAACAAAAAAAATGTAGGAAGAAATCCTTCGTGACTGTCAGCAAATGGTGCCTGATACATCAAGACGTCTCGCAGCAGCCATCTCAGATCTTGAGTCTTGCATGGTACGTGATCTCTTAAGCCTACGCGTTTTTTCGATCCAAGCCACGTCGCGCATAGACATGAGTGCTCATACCTTTTACAGAACGGCCTTAGCAGCGATTCTAAAGGCACAGATGCATATTCTACTGCAATGAGTGCGCTTGAGTATGCGAAGGCCCAGTCGTCATTGTCCTGAATCGGGCATCTCCGTCTCATCCACCATCTTGCTATTTTTTTTTTCTTTTGTACACGCACGCTCCAACTCTCTCCATCTTTCTCCGTAGAAGTGGAGGATGAATCAAAAAATTTGCTTTAACAGTACCCAATCACTTGTGTGCACTGGGTGTAACGACGTCTGTAGCACAGGCGAAGCTTTTATCCTAGTCATCACGTTGGATTGTTGTTCTCCAAGTGCAGATATGGTGCATCCTCCTCCTATGCAAGTCAAGTTTCTCGGGACATGCACTTCTCCATTATTGACAAGAAATTATTCAAGGTTCGTAAATGTTGAGTCTGCGAGTTGGTTTGGGTATGCTAACGCTATAATTGAAGTTTGCTTGTTAAATGGGACCACGAAACGGTGATGGTGTGAGTATAGAACCAATGGGATTAGAATGAAAATACTGACATTCAGTGACTGCGGTGAAGGTACGCAGCGCCAACTTCTACTGCCGCACGTAAATTCCCATACAAAACTCGCACAGATTCGTACGATTCTGATTACACACTTGCATCCAGACCGTGTGTATCATGACTACTTGGCTAACATACAGACATACTAGGCCTGACACCCCTAATATTCAGCATGATGGGGCTCAGTGCTTCTGTACCCAAAGATGGGAAACCACGACTGCAGCTTGTTGGTCCGTTAGGATTGCGAGCATTTCTGCGTGCAACGCTGTCAATCACGTATGCATCGCTGAGCAGCCACTTTATCGTACATGAATTGTTATGGCCGTCACAGCCAGCATACCCACACAACCCTGAAGGCATTTCTACATTCTCATACACAGAACAGGATTCATACCTGCCCGAAGGAGTGCGTGGTCAAGTACGCACTTTGCCACTGTTGCCGCCGCATGAAAACGAATTACCTGGTCGTGACATCCGGATGAATGAGTCAACCTGCACATGGCCATCGATTCTTCAATTGAGTAATGTCACGATCAGTGCCGCTCCCATCACACACAGATGTCCAACAGTAGGCTATGTATTTCAAGAAGGTCCTACTGCTTCACGGTCCGTCTCGCAAGAAGAGTTGGCTATCATTGATTCGAACAAAGATGCTTTGTTCGAACTTTATAACATCCGCTCTCCACGCTCCTTGCTTTCCCGTGTCATGGGAGATCGAGAAACCATCACTTTACCAGATGGCCATGTCCTAAGTCCACCGCCGCTAGACAGACCCGGACGCAAATTATGTATTCTCGGTGACACGAGTGATGCTACGGCAGGTCTCGTAGGGAGAGGAATGGCTTACCTCGCACGCGACGCAGACCTTCTTGTGCATGAGTGTACTTATGCATCTATGAATGCCGAGGACATGGAAATGGCGCGTATTGAGTCGGAAGAGCACGCACAGATGCTCCGAAAGTCTTTACTCGGAGTCCAGGAGGCAGAAACACGAGCATTGTCCCGTGGTCATTCTGTCCCAAGAATTGTAGGATCGTTTTCTGGCGAGATCCGTGCTCGTCGCGTCGTTCTCAATCACTTTTCTGCACGTCTTCCTGCGCCTGTCGTCTCGACAGAAGCGCCGCTGACCAGCACTCACCAATTGAAACAGGGCACCCCGTTCAAGAATTCTGTGAAACAATTTTATGTCATGCGCGAGATAGAGCGCCAAGTCACCAAGTACTGGCATGCGTCATTACCAGAGGAATTCAGAGAATTTGTCAAAAATGACAATGCTGTTGCTGCCTTCGACGGTCTGGCAATCGACATTGCACCGCACTCTGCCCCCACTGAGCAGAACACGGCATGAACGCGACCCTAGGGCAGGAATGAGTCACGTGCGTCGCTGCCGTGTAAATCCTCCCCTCAGTTGACGGCAGGGACAGGTGTGTGGCATTTCTTGTGCTTGCAACTGTGTGTGGGGGGGCTTTCTTGGCTAAACACTACTCTGTAAGACGGCGCGCGTGTTGCGCTGATGAGCGCGTCAGGTGCAGCATTATCAAGTACTAAGAAGCGCAAATCTATAGATAATGAGTATGAATACGAAAGTTACTTCGATCAAAAAGAAAAGGAGGAGGAGCAGCTAGCAGAGCAGCGCAAACGACGACGAGAACGACTTGCACAGGTCGCGTTGGAGAACCAAGCGGTCAAGGCGGGACCGACCCCTTCTACTGAGCGAAATGACACCGAAACGGGCACGAGAGAAGTGCCTGCAATTACTCCGTCTGAACAGTCTACAGAATCACACCAGATGGCTCAGCCTGAACAGAGCGAGGCAGAGCTGGACGACATGTTTGATTTGGAGAATCCATCATTCCTAGAGTCTAAACAGTCGACAGTCACAAAGGATCCAGTGACGAGTGTGGAAGAAGCTTCAGTGTACCACATGAATTCTTCTGCAATTGGGCTGCACGACAACTGGGATGATCCGGACGGTTACTATCGCGTGATGTTGGGAGAAAAGCTCCAGAGCAGATACCAAATTTTTTCCATTCTAGGACGTGGTATTTTTGCAACGGTAGTGCGTGCAAAAGATCTGGCACAAAATGGGCGTGAAGTGGCGATCAAAATTGCTCGAAGGCAAGAGACGATGTACAAAGCGGGAATGAAAGAAATCCACATCTTGCGACTCTTGTCAGATGCCGATCCTGACAACAAAATGTTTATTGTCCATTTTTATGCACATTTTGAACATCGTGGGCACCTATGCATGGTATTTGAGTCGTTGGGTCTGAACCTGCGGGAAATTGTCAAGCGTTTCGGAAAGGATGTGGGTCTGAACCTACATGCGGTAAAGACATACACAAAACAAATGCTCCTTGCACTTGCATTGCTCAAAGCGGAGAACATTGTGCATGCAGACATTAAGCCCGACAATGTTCTTGTAAACGATGCCAAAACAATCGCAAAACTCGCAGATTTTGGTTCCGCGGCAAGCACGACGAGTATGGACATTACACCCTACTTGGTGAGTCGGTTTTACAGAGCCCCCGAAATCAGTACGTGTCTACAAAATAGTAAAGGCATATACTTCATGCGTCTTTTCATTTTCTATCGCATTCATGTATCTACTCACACATGTGGCAGTTTTGGGACAGCCAGCCGGATGCGAGGTGGACATGTGGTCAATGGGCTGTACGATCTATGAATTAGCAACGGGCCAGATCCTATTTCCAGGCAAAACCAATAATCATATGCTTTTGCTTATACAGAGGCTTCGGGGCAAACCCCTTGCAAAACAACTGAAAAAATGTGAATTTGCATCACAGCACTTCGAGGACTATCACACGTTCCTGAGCACTGAGGTGGACACAGCTACAGGTGACACAATCGTTAAACGCGTGAATACGACGCATCCGACGGAAGACTTGCGCGAACGATTCCTTCCTGGAGACTTGGCTAAGCGAATGCGGCCTGAGGATCTCCGGCAAACGCAGCTACTAGTGGATCTCCTCCTCCGCATGTTGGAACTGGACCCGTCAAAGCGTATCACGCCTCTGGACGCGTTGCAACACGCGTTTGTCCAATAGGTCACGTGTCGTATAGCGAGGCTGGAGGGGAAAAATGTGTGGGCGAATAATTGACAAGCAGATTTTTTTTTTCTGCGAATATTGCATAATTTGCTTAGACAACTACCACGAACAACTCGATTCGAAAATGCCGTACGGTAGTTACAGCGGTGGTAACGCTGATGGAGAGAATGGTGGCTACCGTAGTGGGTACGGTGGCGCTAGCCGCGGTGGATATGGTAGCGGTGGGGGCTACGGAGGTGGCTACGGCGGTGGCTACGGCGGTAGCTATGGCGGTGGCTACGGTGGTGGCTACGGCGGTGGCTACGGCGGTGGCTACGGCGGTGGCTACGGTGGTGGCTACGGTGGTGGCTACGGTGGTGGTTATGGCGGTGGTTATGGCGGTGGAGGTGATCTTGGCGCAGGACTCAGTAGCATCAACTGGAACGAAGCTGATCTCGTTCCATTCGAAAAGAACTTTTACAAAGAGGACCCGCGAGTAACAGAACGCTCTGAGCAAGAAGTAAATGAGTTCCGTCGTGCTAAAGAAATTACACTGCGGGGCTCAAATGTTCCCAGGCCTGTAACTACGTTTGAAGAGACTGGATACCCTGACTACATCATGCGTGAAATCAACAAGCTTGGATTCACGGAGCCGTCCGCCATTCAGTCGCAAGCATGGCCCTTGGCTCTAAGTGGCCGTGACCTCGTTGCCATTGCCGAGACAGGCTCCGGAAAGACGATTGGATTTGCCTTGCCGAGCATTCTGCATATCAAGGCGCAGGCGCCGCTTCAATATGGCGATGGACCTATTGCCCTGATTCTTGCACCCACTCGTGAGCTGGCTGTGCAAATTCAAAATGAATGCCAGCGCTTCGGATCAGCATGTCGTGTGCGCACAACATCTGTGTATGGCGGTGTGCCCAAGGGACAACAGATTCGCAGCTTGCAGCGTGGCGCTGAGATCGTGATTGCCACTCCAGGTCGTCTCATCGACATGATGGAAATCGGCAAGACGAATTTGCGCCGTGTGACTTATTTGGTGATGGATGAAGCAGATCGTATGCTGGACATGGGCTTTGAGCCGCAGATTCGCAAGATTGTGGAGCAGATTCGTCCAGACCGTCAGACACTGATGTTTTCGGCGACATGGCCTAAAGAAGTGCAGCGTATGGCGTCGGACTTTCTGAATGACTATGTGCAAGTGAACATTGGATCGATGGAACTCGCAGCAAACCACAACGTCAAGCAAGTGATTGAGGTGTGCTCCGAGTTTGACAAGCGTGGTCGTCTCATCAAGCATCTGGAGCACATTAGTCAGGAGAACGGAAAGGTCATCATCTTTACGGGAACGAAGCGTGCCGCAGATGACCTGACCAAGTTTTTGCGTCAAGACGGTTGGCCCGGTCTGGCCATTCATGGCGATAAACAACAAGACGAACGTGATTGGGTTTTGAGAGAATTCAAGTCGGGCAATAGCCCGATTATGGTAGCGACGGCCGTTGCCTCGCGTGGTCTAGGTACGTATCAGTATTGGCAGTCTGTGGATGGCCACCTTGGGCGTCAGAAGAAAAACACACTTGCACCTGCACCCGCAACGACAGCAGCAACAGCAGCGCCATTGGCACCACCATCGACCTCAGAGCTACATTTCACCCGTATTAGAGAAGCAATGCCTCTGCTTGGTGAGAGTGAATCGCGCATGGACGTGAAGTCAGTAAGTTCGACTGGCGAGACATTTCAGGGGGCGCAAGACATGCGCATGACGATGATGATATGTGCATTTTTCGTTTGCGCCGTAGAATGTCTCCTAGTGTTTTCATGGCGAAATCCATGCCGTCTTGAGAAAAATGGCTGTTTCTCAGGCTGCATTGGTGCATTTGCATGTCTGTGTGTGTGTGTGTGTGATTGCTCCGACTTTTTGTGCCTGGGCTTGTAGCCGACTGCCACGTGCCAAAGGACAAAATACTAACGATGCGTGTGTGTGTGTGTGTGTGTAATGTGCATTTTTTGGGTCAGACGTAAAAGACATCAGCTATGGTACGTGCGATTGAGCATGATGAACTGACCAGTCTTAGTGATCAACTACGACTTCCCGACCAACACTGAGGACTACATTCACCAGATTGGTCGGACAGGTCGCGCAGGCCGCAAGGGTGTGGCGATCACCTTTTTCACTAGTGAAAACTCGAAATCAGCGCGTGACTTGGTTGGAATTCTTCGCGAGGCGAACCAAGAAGTGCCTCCTGAGCTGCAGGATATGGTTCGATACTCAGGTGGCGGAGGCGGCGGAGGCGGCGGCTTCCGTGGTCGTGGTCGCGGTCGCGGCCGTGGTGGCGGCTTTGGTGGTCGTCGCTTTGGTGGTCCACGCAGCTCAGGTGCCAACAATATTCAAGTTGGCTCCCGGTGGTGATCCCCCCTGAGCACGCTATCCAAGCCTAATTTAACCGCATAAAAGATACATAAGTAAATTGCTTGTAGATGCGTCACTACATGACAGGTTGTGGAGAAAGACGTGTTGGGTTCAAAAATCAAGTACATGAATGTATCCGTTGGCTAGGTCTTGGTACGGGGGTACGAGTTGTGGGTGTTGGAACAGTACGGTCGGACATCAGCATGCGAATCGTGTGTTGGAATGTCAATGGGTTGCGAACATTGAAAAGCTATGCGCCATGGTATGGGCTGCCGTCGTGGGAGGCGTGCCTAAAAGAGCTGCACGCAGATATTGCGTGCTTCCAAGAGGTGAAAATGACGCGTAAGCAGCTCACATACGCCATGTGTGTCATGGACGACTATGAGGCCTTCTACGACTTGCATCCCACCAAGGGATATTCAGGAACGGCAGTGTTTGTTCGGAAAAGGGTATGCAGGCCTTGCAAGGCGCAAGTTGGTATTACTGGGTTGGGCCAGGGCGACCAGATTGGCTTGCCAGCCGTGCTAACTCAAAGCGCGACAAATCCCGTCACGTACGCAGCACTCGATCAAGAAGGGCGTTGCATTGTGTTGGACTGTGGTTTGTTTGTTTTGATTAATGTATATGCGCCGAATGAGACGGATGCAGAGCGCGTCACGTACAAGATGGCTTTCTACCATGCGCTTGAAGAGCGTGTACGATCGCTGATCAACGAAGGACGTCATGTCATTGTTGTTGGGGATATGAATGTTGTGGCAAGTCCACGCGATCACTGCGAAAGTGCAAAGGTGCCAGCGGCCGAATTTTCGGCCCATCCTGCCAGACAATGGTTCCAGGCGATCCTGGCTCCTCAAGGTCCTCTTATGGACATGGCACGCCACTTTTTTCCGGAGCGAGATCGTATGTATACGTGTTGGAACACGTTGATTGATGCGAGAGCATCAAACTATGGGACACGACTTGACTACACCTTGGTGACACAGGGACTCGAACCGTGGATCCAGCATGCAGATATTCAGCCTCAAGTTCATGGCTCGGATCACTGTCCGATCTATCTGGACTTGAGAGACTCAGTTGAAACAAGCACAGGTCGCACCTATCTCGTCGACCTTTTGCATGGCGAAAAAGACGGTATGGCCGCGCCACATCCTTTGCCCCGCCTCGCCACATCTCGCTGGGACGCCTACTCGACCAAAACCCAGCCACGTTTGGCCGACATGTTTGGCGCTCAGCGTCAGCGCCAAGCGGAACTGATCACACCACAAGCAGGACAACAAGAACATAAACTGAATCAGGTGACTACATGCACACCTGAGACAATACCAAAAAGTGAGCTGCCTCATGAACCTGCGCATGGAGCTGCTTTTCATCCTGCCTCCTTGGCGCAATCTGTTGGTGCAAAGACGTGTGCTGCGAGTGGCACGCGTAGCTCAAAGCGAGTGAAAAAAAATCATGCACAAGCGACGCTTACTTCATTTGTGACCAAGCACGTCTCCGATCCACCTGTCACTCGACCCTCAAAGACATTGCTCAGTACCACAACCAACAACACGAAACGCCAAGATACTGCCGCTCAGTGGTCGTCATTGTTCACACCCCACCCTGCACCCATGTGTACGACTCACCGTGAGCCTGCCAAGTCGTTTCTTGTGACGAAGCCAGGTATAAACCATGGCCGCAAGTTCTGGCTGTGCTCGCGTCCAGTGGGTCCTGGATATGATCAACGCACACGCTCACAAACACCGTACCGCTGTAACTATTTTGCTTGGGATTCAGACATTAAACGTAAGCATCGAGAGAAAGAGAAGCAGCAGCAGCAGCAGCAACCGTCCAACTCGCGTAATGATCCCGATATGCCCACTTAAACGTCCAATGGCCATTTTGCCACAACGTGTGGTGACAAGTCATGTGTTCGTTCATGCCAATACAAATGCGCAGCCCAAGCAATCATGGCTGCATTGTCCATACACAGAGAGACGGGTGGGAAATGCAATGTAACATCGTGCCGGCCGTGTGAGTCCAAGGCGTCTCGTAAACGGCGCCGGAGGAATGCATTCGATGCAACGCCGCCGCTGCATACAACGCTTCGGATTTCGTGCGGATGTATGCTCGCACAAGAATTTGCCAATTGCCATCCGCGCCCACGCTGGGGCACCAAGGCGCGAACAATCTTGTCTTCAAGCGGAGCAAACGCGGCGAGCTGAAAGTCGTAGGCGAGGGCAGCCTTCTCCTTGGATGACATAGTACGCGCACCTCCTGCGATTGAAATCTGCCGCATCGCTGCAGAACGCAGTCCCGAGTACGAGAAGGTCGGCGCGCCAAGCAGGATACGTGGCAGGTACGGCTTATCCACAGCTTGTGAAGGGTCATGCTGCGCCGCGAGCGCTTCAACAAGAGCTCCAGAGGCACTTTGCCATCCAAGCTCCAGCTCTCTAGCAAATTTATCAAATGCATTTCCAACAGAATCGTCCAAAGTATTGGCCAAAATTTGGAATGCATCAAGCCCATGTACAAGCACCAGCATTGTATGACCACCCGACACCAGTAGCGTGAGGAATGGGAAGGAAGGAGGCTCAGGTTCTGTCAGAAGAGGTGTCAGTGCATGCGCACGCATGTGATGCACATAGACAAGTGGTTTTCCATGCACAGTAGCAAGGGCCTTGGCTGCCGTCATGCCGACTGCTAGACAGCCTGGCATGCCTGGGCCTCGAGTCACACCAATGCCATCGATATCTTGGATGTTACACCGGGCCGCATCAAGCGCCTTTGCAATTGCTTGCGGTACATGTTGATGGTGACTGCGCGCTGCGTGCAGCGGATGAATGCCCTGGGTGTCTTGGTGGTCTTGGCGGAGGACAATCGACGACAGAACTGTACGGTCGGAGCGCACCACTGACGCGCACGAATCATCGCATGAGCTACAGAGACCGTATGAGCATAAACTTTCCTTTCACACACCTTTCAATTCCAAGGATAGTTCGCGTTGCATATGCTCGTACGCCTGCCACACACCGTGACGACTGTCGATGCCATAACCGCGAGAAACTTGGAAGCATTGTGCATGTGGAGGCAGAAGATCAGACGCAACGAAAGATCAAATATCCAAGTCACAAGAAATCATTCGCGTGCACTCATATCCTTTCAGTTCTGGAAGCATCTGACTCATTAGAAAAGCAGAGAGGAACAGAGAGACAGGGAGTAGATTGCAAGACGTCAAGGGAGGGATGCTTAAATGTACACTTCAATGCAGGAATGACTATGACCAGGTTCAGGGTGGCAGCGCTGCTTGCATTCAGACACTGGGCACACAAACAAATGCGGCTTTCCCGACGGTGCATTGCTCAAGTGAGCGACGCAACGACCATCTATCACATGTCCACAAGGCAGCGCCCAGATGCGGTCATCGCCTGAACCATTCATCAAAAGTGCACGGTGACAACGCGCACATATAGGTGTGGTATTAGGCATAGGCACGACAGCATCATGCTCACCTCTAGAAACAGCTTCGACATCAATCGCCGGCTCGACGATGCTCTGCGAGAATCCAGGCATAGGAGCAAGCGGATGTGTCCATGCAGGATTAAATCGTTTCGATGGAACTGGCTGGCCACATTGCACACGCGTAGCAGCGTGGGCATAGGGACGCAGCAGAGTTTGTGGGGCAACGGTAAGTGGCTGGTTTGCTCGAGCCATGTAGCGAGAAGCCAGCATTTCAAGGCGCTCCATGAGCTGCATACGATGTGGACTGTTCGACGCGTGCGCAGTGGTGGGGCGGGTATCCAAGCTCGGTCGTCGGCGGGTATATGGGCCCGGAGGAATGCCCTCCTGGATTCTCTGTCCCGGTGGAGCTTCGAGCAGAGGGCCAGACCGGTCGATCGATTCGGTCCGTCTTTGCCTCCTTCGGTTGGGAGTTGCTACTCGTACATCCAAAATAGACACCTCCTCGTCAGAAGACGCGTCTCTTCTGTTTCTAGCTCGATGACGTCGTGCAGACGTGGTATGGGGTGTGTCGTGGCGGGTGGGACCCATGCGCGTCTGTGCAAGAAGGGGCGGCGAGTCTTCCGTCAAATCAATTACAGATGGATCATGATCCATTGCAAAGGAATATGACGCTCACCACTAGGACTTTGGCCCCCCTCCTATATTTACCACTGCGCCTTCCACAAATCTAGCTTGTGGTCAATCACGGCCTGGACGGAGCCACTTAATAGCTGTCGTGGTGCGTTTGTGTGCTTACTCAGAAGTAGTCCTGCCATTCGTTTCGGCCGAAATTAGCCAGCAAACACAGCATTCGACTGTGGAATTCTTCAATCAGCTTTTCGTCTGAGACGCGGAAAACAAAAAAAAATAACCAGACGCGAAAACAAAAACCGGTACCCTCAATTCTACTCCCTTCACTTCCCACCACTGAGTGTCGGTCTTTTTGCCACTATCGGTATTTAACCCAAACCCAGTCTACACGCGTTGGGGTTCCTTAGGTATGTTTTTCTCCATGGCATGAATACCCCTATTAGACCCGCTTTCTTCCTTGTTCTTTCTTCCTCTCGATGATGTGTCTACATTCCTTTCCCCGGCCTACACGACTATGCCGAGAATACAAGGACACCTGTATGCTGCAGGTATTCGTTTCTTGGTGCATGCCAGCGCCGTTTTGTCTGAGCCTTCTCCCACTTCCCTATTTATGCCATGTTATTAAATGCATCATTTACTGACATCGACCACAGAAACAAAGAAGGTTCGTATTTTCCTAGGATCGACACAGGGTCATGCGAGTTCCCCTACGATGATACACCTGGTATCCAGCCAAAATTCGCAGTTTCCACTCTAAGACCCATGCAGTCCCTAGAGGGGCTGGGGCATTTGGCTCTCCTTCTCGAGAGACTCACTTTGTATGTGTCCATCTCCATCGCGAGAGGCGCCAGCACGAACCCTCCTTCTTGGAGTGCAGGTGCCAGAGGCCATACACGAGTCGTTTGTATCTTGTTTGGATCGCAGCCGGCTCTGGTCTGATGAGGGTCACAGACCTTCCTTGGAAGTCTGAGGGGACCCGCTTGCGCCTGCAAGTGATCATCTACATGTACTTTTGATATCATTGTGCTAACAAGTCCAGGTGTTGGTGACTGTGCTCTCTCACATCAACTTTGGGCCGTATAAGGTACGCAGTGAGTCGCGCCGTCGCTGGCTCCTCAATGTGATGAGCGTATCATTCGATACGTTACCATGAGAGCTTAGGAAGAGCCGTCGTCAGTGTTCATGGTGTGACCAATGGATTCCTGTGTCTGTCTGATGTACGGTCTTTCTTCACAGATTCCGTCTTTGACGTAGAGTCGGTGGATCGAGAGACACGTCTTTGTTTCTCGTTACTCATTGCCTTTCATGTGCGATTGAGTTTTTTTGGGAAACAAGTCGTGATACTGTGCATCTCCACAGCTCTGCAGTCGAGTACCATGATTGGTCCCGTGAGTCGCGAGGCCGAAACTAATGGTGACTGAGACTTGTACATAAACAGTCAGTCATGCGGATGCAAGCGAGTCGGCGACTGCGCAATGTTCCGTACGTAACTAACCCTCAGATATGGATTTGCTCCGTTATGGTCTCTCGCGTCGTGGATCCCGACACGCGTCTTACTTGTGGCAAGGTGTAACTAAGCGTTATTTAAGCACGCAACCTGCCGCCACATCGTCGCCTACCACGCATTATCGTATAACTTTGCGTCGCTCAGCGATTGGTCTTCCGAAGCACACTGGTCGAGTTATCGAGGCTCTCGGACTTCGTAAGCGTCTTCAAAGCGTTTACCACCGACAAAGTCCTGACATCGCTGGCATGGTGCTGGCTGTGAAAGAGCTTGTGCATGTCGAAAATGTGCGGTTGATGGAGTCTTCCTCAGACCTTGTGGACGAGGTCGCGAACCCGGTATGGGTTAACGCGCAAGGCGAAGTGGTAGATGCTGGACGTCTATCTCGGAAGGCGCCTCGGGGATTCAAGATCGTGGGGAACCTAACCGATGAACAGCGCGACGCAGCTCTTCGCTCTTCACCGGAGTAGGTACATTGTTACTTAACGATTGTGTAAAGACTGTCTATGTTTATGCTATGATACCCATGCATTTAGATACTTCAAATGCACAGAGCATTGCATTACCGTTGCGGTGTCACGATGTTAATAGGGTTGTTAATGTGTTCAATTTGATTCATTGTAAATGGCATGATATCGTGCAAATCTGACCACTGGGGTGACGTGCTTGGCAAGATACGCAACTGATCCGAATTTGATGGAAATTTTACCAAACAATTCGGACGGTCACATCATCAGCAATCTGATTCGAGGGAAATGAAACTCCACCCCAGCTTTTTTTGGCTATGGAATTAATTACAGCATAGCAACAAATTGCCACAGTGGGGTGACGTGTACGAAGCGTGTTGTTCGAACATACGGATTGTAAGTACATCAACACACATCATCACCGCTTCTTATTAACACAGATAAGACCGCCAGTCACGACATAACGACTTTTTTTGCTGCTAGACCAATTTTGGCAAGTTCAGTATCTGGTCTCCCTATCTACGCGTGCACATATTTAAAAGGTTCGATCTTTTTCCATCTATCCATACAATACTACAATGTCCATCTTCACAAAAACCTTGCCCGTGCCGGTTCGTGACATAATACTCCAATCAGTCCGACGTGCTCCTACGTCTCATTCAAATGGATATAATGGCGACTCGCTAAGGCGTCTTGTGCTCCAGCGGAACACACTCGCGGCGGCCATGGACTTGCATGACACAAACCCGCCTGTACACTGTTCGCTAAGGCGCTTAGCCACCGACATAACTTCACCATCATTTTCTTCATCAGACGGGCGTCAAAACCAAGTAATACATCGGTCTTCAACGGTACTTAGAAAGTCCCGCTCTGTGCAACAATTACCTGTGTCCTCTGGCCATGTTACCCCATGCACTCAGGAGGAACTTCTTGAGGACGCTTGGTTCGATCACCTCTTTGATGACCTTCTCTATGAAGATATGATAGACGATGGCACAAATGAAACGACTAATTCGTCAGTGTGCAGGAGTCTCGAGCGGGTGCAATAAACAAGAAGGTTCGAGACAGCATGTCGCTTGGCATTCCCTATGGCCTTCTGTGTCATTTTTCTTGTTATGTATATAGTATTGATGATTTATTCTCCCGCCTTCCCATGGTTCTTCTCCTTCTTTTTCTGTTACGGTGGGTCTTGCCTCCCGCTATTCCACATTTAGTTAATGTGTAGATTCATGGTAGACACGATTAATCTCGCCGTACGTAAATTCGTTGCGACATGCTCGAGGGCAGATAGTCTTGGGTGGAGACATCGGAGATGTCTTTCCTCAAATTCCGGTGCATTTCGAACGTAAATTCGAATACATTTCCTCATCACGATGTCATTGTGTCCAGGGGCTTGGCGCAGCTCGATGCGCCTGACGCGGTCATGTTCCAGACTCTTTTCCACCTCTAGCTACCTTTCCTTACCACATGCCACTATTCGGCGTCGGATTGGATCTTCGTTGTCATTGGACTGTGTTTTGACAAGGCCACTTTCCATTAGTGCATGTCTTCACGCTGCTCGAAGCAACACAGAAGAAAATGCACATCCTGAACCACCGAAAGCCGCAAGTGCTGCATCGCACTCCCCAATTTCATCGCCTCCAACATCTTTCAGTTTTCGACCATATGCCGAACTGATGCGCCTTGACCGTCCAGCAGGATCATACTTACTCTTTATGCCATGTTCCTGGTCGATTACAATGGCCTCGCATTTTATGCACGCACCGACCTCAGTCTGGCTCTCCAATCTTGGATTATTTGCTGTTGGCTCTTTTATCATGCGTGGTGCAGGGTGCACTATTAATGACATGTGGGATGCGAAGATGGACGCCAAGGTAGAACGGACGAAAACGCGTCCTATTGCATCCGGTCGGATCACACACGGTCAAGCAACTATTGCATTAGGTCTACAACTCGCTGCAGGGCTAGTTGTTCTACTTCAGCTCAATACGTACAGTATCATTCTGGGGAGCTTGGCGCTAGTGCCAGTCACGCTTTATCCACTCATGAAGCGTGTGACAAACTTTCCTCAAGTTGGTATGGGGCTTGCTTTTACTTGGGGATCAATGTTGGGATGGTCGGCTGTGGCAGGTGCCTGCTACTGGCCAGCTGTGCTCCCATTATATGCCAGCACAGTGACATGGGGTGTGGCTTATGACCTGATTTATGCGCAGCAAGATAAAACGGATGACAAAGCCGCTGGCGTAGGCTCCATGGCTCTTTTGCTAAGCGACAAAGGCACTAAGAGAGCGCTTGTGGCCTTATCTGTGGTATGGATGGCGCTTCTTGTCTACGCTGTTCAAGCCCAGTCGCCGATCTTTCCATCGTTTACGGCAAAGGATGGATCAACCCTGAGCTTGCATGAATGGGTCCAACTGACATTTGCCACAGGTCACCCATTCTTTGCTGCGTCATGGCTTGCAACGGTTGCGCACATCTACTGGCAAATTCACACGCTCAAGCTAAACAATCGCATGGACTGTTGGGCTAAATTCTGCAGTAACAGGTCTGTTGGTCTAATTATATTCACTGGCTTGGCAGCTGATTATCTTTACCAATGGGCTAACTCTTGCAACACACATGACAAGAAGCCAGAGTTACCGAGTGAGAAGGCATGACGGTAAGTTATGCTGTGTGAGATTATATATAGACGACTAGCGTTTTTTATAGAGCACACAATTACATGGCAGCAATCATACGTGATTGTTATTCCGATGAGATGCATTACGCCTTGTACAGGCTTGAACCCTTGTTTACATGCACTATCGCACCAATATCAAAATTGAAGAGTTTCGCGTATCATAACCTCGCACAAATTACGTGGTTTCGTGTTATCAGAATGAAATAGCACGCGATATAAATAATTTTCCGAACCAACCGAATACGACATCGTGTCAATATGCATTCAAAGTGGCTGCGCACAAATGCCAAGGCCGATAGCTGGACGGAGATAAAATGGGCTTTCGAGTCTGTCAGCATGAAGATAGATCAGCGCCCGAATGACGATGTGGCAAACTCTCGTTGCAGGTGGAATTCTTGCCGGTACTGTCTTAGTCCATGCTAGCAATCCCTTGGCTACAGAAGACCAGCATCACATTGATGAGCTGTCCAAGTCATTTTTGGGCAGGGGCAATCTCGATGCACTTAAGCAAAAAGCGCGTGAACAATACGTTAAATCGTTGAAGAAATACAACGTGGAACTCACTGGCTCTGTGAACAAGGACCTGGATGTTGCTATGGACGAACTTGTCTTCAGCTCTATCCAGAAAGCTGCGAATGGCGACCCCGCCAATCCTAAGGTCTACTGGACGGATACGGCTAAACGCACGCACGATTGGTTTGGTATATCAGTACCTGGTGGCCGTTACTCATATGATAATCCCGACTGCATCTATCGAACGATCCCAATCAGTAGCAAGTACAAATACAAGATATCGGGGCGCCGCTTTGGAAATGGCACGGCCGATCAATCATTCTCTCTGATCAAAAACCCCAATTCTCAGAACACTATCAGTGCGCTCTACAAAGATGATATGAAGGTGAACAGCGATGGATCGTATGAAATTACCATCAGCACCGACAAGTCTGGGGGACAAAACCATATCAAGAGCGACTGGACTGCTAAGCAACTTTTCATTCGCAACAATCTGGGTGACTGGTCGAAAGAGACGCCAGACGAGCTCAAGGTGGAAATCATTGACAAGCCGAAGCATGCGCCTAAGCGCACAGATTCAGACATTCTGAAAGATGCCCAAGAAGACCTGAAAGAATCGGCCTTCTTTTATGGATTTGGTGCCCTCGACCTAAAGACGTTGACCCAGAAACTGAATCACTTGGCAAGTCCTCATCAATCTAGCTGGCTCGGTACATTGACCTCACAGGCCCAATCATTTGGCTACTTTCATGTTAAGCCCGACGAAGCCTTCGTTATAACACTCACAAGTGGAAAGTCATCATATTGGGTTATGCCTGTAACCTCGATGGGTCTGCTCACGAAAGATCCCGAGCATAACATTGTGAGCTTCAATAATTTCCAATCTGCTCAAAACAAAAATGGCTCTTATACATTTGTCTTGTCTTCACAAGACCCAGGCATTTACAACTGGATCGACACAACTAATCTTGAGTGGGGCACTCTAATGATCCGTTGGCAGGGTCTGCCCGCCGGCGATGGGACTGCCAAGGATATCCAAGTTCACTCGCAGCTTGTAAAGTATGAAAACCTTCACAACGTGCTCCCGGATGACGTGCCAAAGATTGATCAAGGCGGTCGTTCTGAGCAGATTGAGAAACGTCGCCAGGAATACAAACGGATTCATTTCCAGAACTAATTCACACTTTGAAAATTCACCGATCATCATCTTTCTTGTATTTTATGAGAAATTTTGTGGTTCGCTTTGAGTATACTATATACAAAGATCTGATTACCATTAACATCTGCTTCACTTAGACCAAGTAAGGTGACATAGTTTCATACACGCATTGGATTTTATCTGCCTTGAGACGAACATTACCGTACGATAGCTGACACTTGACTAATTGTTTATCGGATCGTTGAATTAGTTTTTTTGTAACCAGTATTAAAGCATGTCAAGGCGTGGAATGACTCCTTTCAAAGTTTGCCTCACTTAGAGGTATGTGGAAATTATCATTTCATATTTACCCGAAGATACACGTACCGCGCTTTTTGCTGGTACGTCTACAGACATAGTGTATCCACTTGAAATAGTCCATGCATGGGTACTCGATTAATAATTACATTGTGACACAGTAATGGACTGGCATGATCGCTGCATTTCGTCGTAAACCTAATTGAAACGGTCGTGTAGAGCATGACTACATGTAACTTTGGTGACGACATGTGCTCGTACCAACAAACTCCACAACCAATATTTTTTCGCCTCGTGACGTGTCTGTGCATTGGTTGCTTGATGCACGGCAAAGCCCGCCGATGAGGTCCTTGCACCACATGCTCATGCAAGTAAGGCGTCAGTTTAAAACAAAGCTAAATGTACAATTTGTAGTTAATTTTTCGGCCAATCATATGATGTTATTTGAGGAAACTATCCGCCGGCTGTGACGTGATTTGATGCGCTTTTATTGCAACGTGCTGCGTTGCATGAATTGCGTGCTGTATTTTGTGTGACTATTGCGTAGACGTTTGGTCCAAGCTTTCTTTGACTGCATGTCGTTTGAATGGACATTGGCACTTTGATTGACACAGCTTTCAGCAATCAATGGGTACTCGCCGATGACTATTTTTTATTTTGCTGGATTGCGTTACGACGTTAATATTCTTTCCTTCTTTTATTTGCCTTGCTCGGTAACTTTTTGTGACTCATCGATTGATTTGCATCATTCTCTTCTTTATCGAGCAACCCTCTAGCGTGTCTTGCCACCGCCGATCATTTCTGATCGATAAATTGTGTCATTTACGCATAGCTTTGTACTTTGTTGCTCCCTTTAACCTGCAATTCTTAACAGAGCGGTCGTCGGTATTTTGGAGACATCCGTATCATAAGCATGGATATATCAAGACGACCATTCCGAGGGCGTGGCAAAACTCGCGGCCGGCGGGTTTTTGCTGACCGAGCTCCGTTCTGTGGAAGTGAAGATCAATCTTCATGGATTGCAGATGATTTTTGCACACGCTGCGGTGCAGCCACGCAGCACGGTAAGCTCTATTGTTCCAGTCAATGCCGAAATGAGGACTTGACTTCCGGCTCTCTTGCAGGCAATGACCTACGCGGCGGAAATATTCACTCTGACTCATTCGGTAAACTTAGGTACCCAATGACCCTCTCTCCTCATTTGACCTCTTCAACTGTGAATACTGTTGCAGCGAAGAAAAAGTTTCCATCTGTGAATTTCGGTCAAGAAGAGTCAGCGTCGTCCTCATCGAGCGAGTCTGAACCCAGTGACATAAACCTTGTTCGCGGGCGTAAGTCCCCGGGTTCGATTAGTTCGGACCCATCAGATCTGGTCGAAACGGACTTCACTTCTCCCTCACCTTGGAGAACTGGCATAGATCCTGCAGAAGGATCTGATGACATCTCTGATCTCGACGAGTCAGAGTTGCAGCTTCCACCCTCTGTTATGTACCCACGCTGGCCTGGTTCGCATGCGTCTGCTTCTAAGCCCATCAAGATGCAGTCTGGCTCCTGTACACCAAAAGCACGTCGATCTTGGACTTCGCCTGCTTTTTTTCCACATCTCACACCCGAGTCACAGTCATGTAAAGCCCCGATTTCTTTCTCGCGCTTACCTTGTTCAACAAACTTACCGCCTCATACTTCATGCCCCAAGATATCAACTCCTCAATTCGCACAACACAGTGCCCGGAAGGGTGGTAACGACTGCTACCCGCAAGATGAAAACGCTCAACATCGCCGTTCGAGTCCTGCCTCGCGGTTTTTTTCCTCTGCGAAGCCAAGCTTTGTTTCTACCAGACCCTTGTCCCCCGATTATACCAAATCCGACTCAACTTTGGCGGGACTGGATCACAGTGTACCCAAAGTGTCTCTAGAAGTACTCTCACGAAAGAGCACGAATGCTCCGGCTGTCAAGTCTGCTTGTGAGAGCGAAACACAGAATTCGCCGTGCATGGAGGCCATGGACTCATGTGACGAAGATGAGGTGCCTGTTCGCGGCAGGTCGCGCATTCGTGCGGGTCAGGCATGCCGTCCAAGCGTCCGATCTTCCTAGCGCACATCATCTGATCCATTGCTGTTCCTTCATCTAGGGACGCGTTCTCGTTCAACGTATGGAGCACGAGCAAAATGACTTGGCTCTTGAGAACCTCGACAGGTTCCGGTGAGGTCTATACCCGGATACTCAATGTGAAATCCCAAAAGCTCGCTTTGTCAGGGCGTCGTTCGCAGCAGAACTATATCATGATACGTAACTGTTTTCTTGACGAAAGCAAACTCATTAGCGTATATAGACTTTTGACGTGATACCCCGGGTTGAACGTGTCATTTGATTGTTTGTGACACAAATTCATTCGTCTGATGCATGGCTGATGAGGGATGGTGAGAGACTCCTTTTTCATTATTCTGGTGGCGGTCCCCGCGACTAATTAGTTTAGATAAACTCTAGCATTATGGTAGTAGAGGCACATGCCCACCTATTGATTCATATATGTTTGACTTGATAACATAGATTTCCATGCTTAATACGATTAGAACCTAAATATATTTCAAAACTGGGGATGTGGGTAAATTATGATGGGCGAAGACTCGCTTATGGTTCCGATCTCTTGCCTCACAATGTTAGGAGTACCTCCTTGCTTTAGAGCTCATTCATTTATTGGGACTATTGTTATTGTTGCACATAAAGGTGCGAGCAATACAGTGGAAATATTCTAAATTATATACCGGATCTATTAGTACATGGATTCGACTTACGTGCGCACATTCACGCGAAACTAAGGATGTACCTCTGGAGGTACTTCATGTTAGCCTTTGGCGATTATCGACACATCTAAAACGATGCTTGGGTGTTAGCAACAAATGGCCTAGTATATAAGTCAATCTGTTCAGGACATGAGAAACTTGAGGATAAATAGTGAATACTTGGGATCGTCTTGATTATTGTAATTCTGGCATAGCTACGCTTTGTGCCAACTATACTTGACACTAGTTCAGTCTGGTTTTAAGACGCCTTTGTAGAACATACTGCAGCAACGTATTTCGCTTGACGGTTCAATTCTGGACAGGAAAAGGGACATTGTATTCCACGTATGGGGAAAGAAATGCTTGCACATATGTCGGTAAAGGATGTAAAGTTGGGTACAACCCATCGTGATAGGAATACTGCCACAAGTACTCGGCACGAAATCGCAAGCAATGTAGAGCTATTACACAGGCCGAAATAAACCATGCAGCGGTGCAGATTGCCAGCCATGGCGATCCACTATATTGCGAGATTCCTCTGAGCCATGTGTTGTACTTTGACGTACAGCTAGCGTTCGTTGGTCGTGTGTCTTTGACGTCATGCTCTATGCCTGTGACAAGAGAACCTAGTCGTTGCCGGATGTTGTCCAATCGTTGGGCATACACAGCATCTTCGAAACTTACTTTTTCCAGACGTAGGCCGAGCGACCAATTTTCTGACGCGTCGCTTTCTAGTGATGCGAGTCGATTGTCAGTTATCCTGTTTGATTTTATTAATTGTACCATTTGCCGAATCATATCGTCGCCTTGTTTGCTATCATCCGCCACCGGCTTTACCAATGCCTGTTTCAATTGATGGATTGATTCTTGCAGTTCGTCCTGTATGGTACCTTGCTCTTGTTCATTCGAGCCAGTCGATCCTGGTGCTTGCGCATCTGACTGATAATTTGAATGCATGCTATTCGTATCCTCATTTAGCACGAGTTCCTCCGATTTTGAATTTGCAGTGATGTGGCCTAAGCCGGAAAGGCTTGCATGAAGCTGGTAAGGTGGACCCCGCGGGATTGTTGGCTTTGCGGTGTACACGGATGACTCCATCGGGTACATCGACGAACCATGTTGATATTCCTGTGGTGGAGAATACGGTGGAGATGTTGTGAAGCTCACGCTAGTCCGTGTACTTGTACGAGTTGGGGATGCAATGTCACTCTCATGAAGAGATTCGTCTCGCTGCGGCGATACCGAGGAGTCCGGAATTTGTGGTGACTTGAGCTCTCGAGATTCCATTTCAGCGAGTAGTTTGTATCCACTTGACCATCTTTTGGCATAGCGATCACGATCGTCTTCTTCCTTTGCACGCGCTTTGGCTTCCTCCTCTGAGATTCTATGATAAATTTCCATGATGCTTGGACGTTGGACATTATGCCGATGTACGGGCCGCACCGGCTCCATCATTCGTACTTTTTTACTCGCGAATGCAATAAACGAGCCTTGGCGGCGCTTGTGTCGGCTTTAATGTGTGATGCTCAGTGTATGTCGCTATTCGTCGTTGATGTTGGCAGGTGTCCTTCAACAACTGTTGACGCAGCACTTGTTTTCGACCGGGTCAGTGAAGCCAAATATTCTCCATTCCCAGGTTCGACTCCACGCTGGCGTATTTTGCACCAACACTTACGATCGACGAACATGCATTCATTTCTTGCTGGATTGATTGCGCGATTGAAAACATGCCGACAGTGGAGTTGATCATTTCAAATCACGGTATTTGGACAAAACGTGACCAGCTATGCTAATAATCGCATCTCGTTCTGCATTTGCGAATTTCTACTGTCTAAGGCTATGTTGTTTCAGTGAAATCGTTCGTTCGATGCCAATGATAGACTGTAGCATGAAATGATCCCCTGGCATATAGTAAACCTGAGACGCAAAGTTGCCTAAGGCGGGAAGCAGCGAAAAAAAAAATGTATCCACTCAATTCGCCTATTTCTGTTTTTATGCTCTGCTTTGTCGCACAAATGAGTGTCGCGATGGTTTGTGTCATGTGTATACATATTTGTGTATGCTAGAGAGTTGAACGTTTGCGCATACGGTTGTGTTATCGGATAAATGTATACAATTATACTATACGCGCCTTGGTGCTAATTTCACGTATTTAAGTTCAAATTGGGCAAATTATGCGGAGGCCGCGAAAAAATAACTCCAAGTATCGTTAGTTCTCGCGTACGCAAGAGCGTGCTTCACACCATGAGCGTATCAAAGTAGACAGGACGCCCACTCCCACAACATGAAATCGTCACTTTGTAAGTGCATACATGGACCAGTGACACAATGGCTACATGGAGAACAGTGAATGAACCGACACACTGAAGGCATATAAACACGACCCACACATGGGCTTGCATGTACGCGCTGAAGACATTTATAGGAAGTGAGAAAGGTAGAAAAAAAATGAATGGAATTTAAGGTTCAAGAGGTAGCAAGAATGAGGACGCATGAGAAGAGATTGCCGTAAGGAGTACACTGATCAGTGGAAAGCATCAAGACGGCTATGATTAAACTATCGGAGTATGAGAAATAAGAGATCACCCAAGTTCACATGATTCATGTAAAATTAGTGTCACAACGCGACCGTAGCCTGGTCCTGTAGGATAACGGTTAGTCCGAAGGTTTCTGATCTTGGAAGGTTCTGAATTCCTTAAGCCGCGGTTCGACTCCGCGCAGGACCTATTTGTTAACTTTTTTTTTTGCTACATCCTCTATTTCAGGAAATTTTAGTATCTAATCGGCGTAATAGAGTTTGGGGTTTCGTAACAACCAGTTACATAAGCCGCACTTCGCGTGCATGACCCAGCGTGAATCGTTCATGGACGGGTCAAGAGTGTCCTTAATACAGGGGATAGTGTTACGTTGATTGCTGGATTTGCGAACGGTATCAAACGTGTTGGTACGTATTCTGTATGCAAGACCGAATGTGTAGGTACCGGCACCCGTACGTCATGTCACATTGTTGTATTCGATTTTAATCACTCACAAAGCGTAGCGCTATATTTGATAGAACACATTTGTTTGAAAAAGTATTAGGTTTTACATATCGGGAATACAATTCCTTACGTGTCTTCGGCTTCAATGCAAACAGCATCACACCTTTTTTTGTTTTTACGTTTTATCAGTCCGGTTGGCAAGACATGATCATCACGATTTAGTAAGAAACAAAAGGTATAGGCATATGCTAGAATTGGATGAACAAGTCCACTCAGATGCGAATCTTAAATATATCATCAATATGCATTTTCCTCTTGTCTGAAGGTGACTACTGACGAGCACTGGAATTATTGAAATGATTCGTATTGCGGTCCCATGGACAGGCTGCAATGACCCAGGACATTATAATTCACGAGATACGAACTTCATAACACGCTCTATCACCGACAATGCACACCTACAAGGACCAAGCCAACAGCTGCAATAAAAGACGGGCATATGCAAATTCGCGTACGCACGAATCCATAGGTACGAGGAGAGGGAACATGTGAAGACATCAGCGCCTTTTCGATCAAGGTTATATATCCCAGTAACAAAATTGACACATCGACGTCCCCATAAAGTAAGGTCAAATTAAAATAGTTACTAATTCATTTATTTTGATTCTGGCGATAATCCGACCGGAACGAAATAGGCCTGCGATCTGAGTAGGCATTAATAGGTCGAAACCCCTTGCGGTCGTTGATGCACACTCGTGTCGAAATGTTGGTACACGAAGTACGCAATTAGACGCATGAGTCAACTCGTAGCAACATTATAGAAGGATGCCTGGTCCCCCATACACAATGTTCCGGTGAGTACGGCTGATATTGAGGGTCGTATCGAAAGGCAGGTTAAAGACATAACTACACTACGTTCACATAGAACGGGAAACAAAACTAACTGAAAGGACACAAGGAGCCGAGCAACTCAGTCATTCCTATGCAGAAGATCAAATGCGAAAAAAAAATACCATCGTTTAGAGACAACCTGCAAAGTCCACCAGTACTACAGCCACATCCAGCGACGTATTCCATGCGTCAATTGAATAGACATTAGTATGGCAAGAGCTTATGTGCCGAAGGGCACACGCAATGGAACGGATGCGTGCGGTCCCTTTCATTCTCCGTTGGGTAGATTGCATCCGGTGCGGATCGCTTGGCACAGTGTGCATGCCAACCCCATGGGCTATGCAAACATGCGCTTTGCGACCGGAATTGTTGACAGATTCTTACACAGGCTTGACACAGAACAGACTTTGAATGGAAGGGCATGCATGCAAGGAGGATGAGATGCACATATGACTAAGCAAAGAGGCAGTGAATCCACCGCGGAGGCGCCGCAAAAGGCAGTGTAGTGGAGGAAAGTACTAGGTTATTTGGCTGCATCTCCATGCCAGGGTTAGTGCGCGACATATGGATGAAGGTGAGGATTAGGAAGCAAATGGAATTGCGCATTTGCAACGACAACGCCTTCGGTAACTATAGTGTTCTTGCTGGGCGACAGTTAGAATCGGCACTTGACTTTAAATCGTATCGATAACCCTGGTGCTGAAGCGGCATCCCGCACACCATTTTCCGAACCGACCGCCCTATGGCAAGTTACTCTACGCCACAGGGACCTGTAGCGCCGGCCGCTCCTCACTTGGAAGCGCAGGCGATGCGAATCCCCAAAAGCGTTTCTGATCAGGCTATGCAGGAGGATCGCTACTATGGCCATCGCCAAGTCTCAGAAGCCATTGAACGTATGATCATGGCACTCTTCTCTTGTTCACATGATTCAATGGCAGCGACAATGGATGTGCAAAAAACATCCAAGGGCACGGCCCCACGCCTATCACATTTTGTGGCGTATGCGTTATATCGAACACGTCTCCCCATGGCGGTGGTGTATTTTGCTCTTCTGTTGCTGAAGCGACTCAAAACGCAGTACCCAGTGGCCCGCGGGTCATCAGGCCACCGCCTTTTTATTTCAGCTTTTATGCTCGCCAGCAAAATGCTCTGTGATGATGCGTACAACAACAAGAGCTGGGTCATTGTGAGCCAGAATCTGTTTTCGCTGCACGAAGTCAACCAGATGGAACGCGAATTGTTCATGTATCTGGACCTTGACTTGCGTGCGTCGCCAGAAGAGCTTGCTTCATTTGCATCAGAATTGGAGATGTATGGCACGCCCCACGTGACGCTCGAAGACCTCAAGCGCACTCGACTGTCGTCGTCGACGTTGACATCATCACCAACGATCTCAAGCTCTGTCTCACGGTCGCCGGGCAGCAGGTCGGTTGGTACACCTACATCTGCACCACGTCGAAAGGTGCATCGTCGCTGTCTCAGTTTGCGGCCCGACTACTGGACGCACACCAACTCAAATTTCATGCCTACAGCGCGTCACTATCGCTCAGAAAGTAACGAATGGAGCGCGAGTGGCATGCAGCGTCTTTCGCGCTCGTGCGCTCGCGCTTCGCTGCCATCCCAGCGCTCAGTACCGTCGATTCCCACGGTGACTGCATCAGGAATACACCATACATCGTCGTCCTCGTCGACGTATGCACCAAGACTTGATTCGAGTTTTTCTCCATCTATGCCTTGGTCGACTTTCTACTCAACTGCAAATGCGTCAACCATGTCCATTACAACGCCGAATTCGATGGGATCAAGTTTGCGTCCCACGCCGTCAACATCACTCTCTGAATTATCACTCAACAGCCCCAATGCCAGTATGTACAGCACGATGCCAGCGTCTATGTATGGTCACCATGGCTGGGACCATGCCAAACACGTGCCTGCATATGAAGTCAATGAGTCGTTTCGCATGCAGCCGCTCGCTCAAATGATGCAGCAACGCGACGCCATCTAGATACCTCTCGTTCTATTCACACTTTTCTTTTGATATTGTCAGCAGGCTCTTTTGTAAAATAGTAAGGTACATCGAAACATGGTTATGATGCGTTAAATGAGCGCGTAGATTATATGGAGGTAGTATACTTGGAACGGAACGCGTGTAGAGGTCGGCTGCGTCAAAATGCAGGTCCGGACTCACGTGATGGCTGATCGTAGTTGGTCTGCTACACGTTGTTCAACTTCGGGTGCGTGAGTGAGTGGGTCTGTGCATGTCTTTGTGCGTGGAAACAAAGTGACACAAAGAAAGGAACAAAGCACGTCTCGTAAAGATGTCGAGTGAAAGCGAACAGACCGTGATATAATGTTAGCCTTATGCGACTGATTTGCATGTATGCGCAATACGAAGGCTCTCGAGCCGCTCGATGTGGACGACCACGTAGAGAAGGTCTCGGTCGTCTCCAGCAGTGTGCCCACGTCAGGATGGAGCGCTCGGGGGCATATTCATGCCAAAGTGACACGGCATGCTTCAAGTCCTGTGACTACTGATTTGTCAGACTCAATCGATACTGACAACACATGGCCTGCTCAAGAGGTTGCAAGCGTGTCGCATCAGCCTGGCAGTGCATGGCGCATTCAGACACCAGCCCTCCGACGTTCGGTGTTAGGGCTATATGCTCCAATGAGTCGTTCTCAACTGTCGAAGTACATGATTCCTGGCGCGATTTTGGCCGTCCTGTGCGGAGGAGTCCCTATAAGTATGACGTACGTGCTGGGTCGTGCGTTTTCCGCGCTTGGCCAGTACGTGCCAGAGCCCGATGCATCGGCGTCTCTTCTAGACAAGATGCGCAACGATGCACTAGGCCTCCTAGGGCTTGCCATCGCTGCACTTGTGCTTCGAAGTCTTGACACGTACGCTTGGCTGCTTCTCGGAGAGAACGGTGCACAAGCGTGGCGAAAGTGGATGCTGAGTGCAATTGTCGAGAAAGAGGTAAGCTGGTTTGAGCTTGGCATGGGTCTTGAGTCTGGCACGGGAGCAGCGGGACTTATGGCTTTGTATGCGAGTGACACGGATGATGTACGGCTTGCTATGGGTATCCACGTAGGTGGGATCCTTCGGCACATTTCGACTGTGCTTGTAGCCACCGGTTTCGCATTGTCGCGTCACTGGGCGCTGACGTTGGTGATTTATGCGACGTTGCCTGCTGTGATTTTCATCATGGTTGTTGGTGATAGGATGGCTGCCCCGCTTGAAGCTGCAACTCGGTGCCGTGCGCGTGAATTATCGACATTGGCTGAAAAGTGCATGAGTGGGATACGCACTATCAAGGCATGTACGTGGGAAGCTGGACAACTCGCATCACTTGCGACATGCGCAAGGCAGTATCGCCGTGTGCACATGCGCTGGACTGCAGTCCTTGGAACCCGGTTGGGGCTAGGATCGGCCTTGAGTCTGCTTACCTTTGTTCAAGGCTTCGGATATGGCAGCTGGTTGGTCCAGCATGGCCGTGCAGATGCGGCTGTCGTTCTCAGCACGTTTCTTGCATGTCTTGTTGCTATGAGCCAGCTCCAGACGATTCTGCAGCGCGCGGTAGCATTGGAGCGCGGGATCGGTGCTGCCAAACGCCTTACGCGTCTGCGAGCCAGTCATGTCATATCGCCGACAACCGTGTCATCAGCCCTTGTGTCCTCCTTTTGTTCTGCATATGAAACAGATTCGATGCCGTCGGTGCGTGGGTCCATGCTTGTCAAGAATGTATGGATGACATATCCAACACGGCCACAGGTACCTGTTCTTTGTCGTGTCGACATGACGTTTCCTGCCGGCGAGCATACCTATGTCATTGGAGCGAGTGGCTCAGGAAAAAGTACTGTGGCTGCACTTCTGGCACGACTGTATGATCCTTTGGCTGGGAACGTGAGTCTGGATGACTTTGATGTACGTACATGGCCATTAGGCATGTTCCGTGAGCACGTGTTGTGTGTGCGACAAGAACCACTCATCCTGGAGCGCAGTATGCGCGAAAACCTTGACCCCAAGTCGTGTATGCCACAAGCGATGCTTGATGCAGTCTGCAGTGCGATGCGTCTCAACGATCTTGTGAACACGCTGCCAGCAGGTCTTGACACAGTGCTGGGTACACGGGGTATCGAGCTGAGTGGTGGCCAGAAGCAGCGGATCGCTTTAGCACGGGCTTTACTGATCAATCCGACTGTGCTGATTCTCGACGAAGTCACGTCGGCACTAGATCGGGCCGCGGCCGTTGCTGTGCATGCGGTAATTCGTGCTTGGCGGCAAGGCCTTACGACGGTGTTTATTACGCACGACCTTTCATTGATTGGCGCGGGTGATCGTGTGTATGTGATGGCAGATGGCCGCGTTAAGGAACAAGGCACGTTGGGCACGCTCCGCTGTGCGATGGCGGATGCGACAGCGGCAGTTCAACATTACGATGCGTCACCGCCGGCCTACCCAGGGCTAGAAACGGACCCAGTGTCACCAGTGACATCGACAGACCCAGTTGGTGCAGGCCAAGGTACAATGAACGATGTCTCTCACCAGGTGACAGAGACTGCGACAGCCACAACTACGGTCATGTCGCTCACAAAACGGGCGTCACAGATACTCAACTTTGATGCACAGATGGCGGCGTTGTGTACAGGTGCAACGAGTGTCGGTCAGCCGCCATCCATCGCCTGCGCACTTTTGTGGCTTTGGCGCACGATTCCTTCCCGCACAGCCCTCTGTGCGGGGGTGCTGGTATGTGTGATGTCTGGTGCGACCGTGCCTGCGTTTTCGCTGTGCTTGACACAAATCCTGATGGCAATTGCGCACACAAGCCCTGTATCCATCAGTGCGATGATAGGTGCCACGGCGTGTGTTGCGGTGGCTGATGGCGTACTCAAAGGAGCGCGACATGCAGGTATGGATATGCTTGCGATCGCATGGGTTGAGCGACTTCGTGTGCACGCGGCGCGTGCGCTTCTTGCGCAAGATTGTGCATTTTACGACGATGCATGTCATGCGCCTAGCACGCTGACCAACACAGTCGTTAAGGAGGCAGATGATGCACGCTTGTTTGTTAGTGAGCTTCTCGGGCAGGGTGCTGTGGTGATGGCCATGGGTCTTGGGACGCTGGTGTGGGCGATGGTTCGTGGTTGGCAACTCACGCTGTGTGCTTGTGCGCTCCTGCTCGTGGGTTTAGGGGTCCTGAGTGTGCACGGAGCGTGGCTTGCAAGGTGCGAGCAAATGGCCATGCACGCACGGACGTGCTCGGCAGAACGAGTGTTTGACTACGCATCAAATCAAAGAGCAGCTCGAGCGATGGCTCTCGATACACCAATGTACCAGGACGCCATCGCTGCCGGCAATCGTGCATATGTTGCGGGTATGCGTACCGCTAGAGCTGTGGCGTGTGGCGCAGGGATTGCTGATGCTTTGATGTACTCGGCGGAGGCTGTGTTATACGCGGTGGGTGCCGTACTTCTAGTCCATCGGACGTACGACCTGCAACGGGTTCTGGACGTGCTGAGCCCGCTTGTCTTTACCATGTCGTATGCGGCCAGCGCAGCGGCTGTGATGCCAGCGGCGGGACAGTGTATGCCAGCGTTAGGTCAGATTCATAAGCTGTCCGATTTGCGCACCGACACGGCAAGTGACAAGCAAGGTCACCGCGATGTGCCGGACTTAAGCGGACGCCTAGAATTCGAGCATGTTTCGTTTGCATATGGGATGCATGGGAATGCGCCACTTCATGATGTCTCTTTCACGATCGAACCTGGCGAAAAAGTTGCTCTAGTCGGACGCTCAGGCTGTGGCAAGTCAACAGTGCTTGCCCTAGCGCAACGGTTGTATGAACCGGCTCATGGCCACGTGGTCCTAAATGAACAGGGTGTGACAGCAGCAGATGTGGATTCTCAACAACTACGGCGTCACCTGGCCGTGGTATCGCAGCATGCGACGCTGTTTGCTGGCACCATCAAGGAGAATGTGCTGGCTGGCTCTGCTGATATAACTGATGCTGAGCTCGTGCGTGCAGCATGTGCAGCATGTGTGCACGAGTTTATCGCAGGGCTACCAGAACAGTATGCGACGCGGCTAGGTACAATCGCTACGTTTAGTGGTGGACAGATGCAGCGGATAGAATGGGCGCGCGCATTCGCCCGGAAGCGTGCGAAGATCTGGCTGTTGGATGAGCCGACATCAGCGTTGGACCAGGCCACTAGAGATCATGTACTATCGAATCTCTCGCAGCTGACTGGGACTACGGCTATGATTGTGACACATGATGTACAAGTGATGCAGCGGTGTGATCGAATTCTTTTGCTTGATGAAGGCCGTATTGTTGCTAGTGGTCCGTGGCATGCCTTGTGCATGCAACCAACACTACAGCACGTGTTGCTGGAATCGGACCCATAGGCGGCGAACAGGCTGAACTGGAACTTCGAAGCAAGGGGGTAAGCACGAAAAAGCGCCGTAAGTTCTGCGGTCCATGCAGTAGAGGCGTGTCGGCCGTCCAAGCGTGTTGTGCGCGATGGTTCCCTTCTCCTTTCACACAACAGGCCTTCACTACCATACCGGCCGATAGCGGCATATGTACAAATATCACTCATGCAAACATGCAGATTTGCGAACTTAGCACACTATTATCTCACTCGCACTTTTTTCACCACGCACAGCCAGCCAATATGCCTCCTCCTCCCGCCTACTTTGAGCGCCACCACTACCCGAGCTTCACCACCAAATGCTCAGCTTCATTGCTTCTTGACTCTCTTCCCTACATGACAGTCCACTCACGAATTAGTCATGTCCATCGACATTTTCCAGCACTACTTGCTATTGTAGGTAGGTACATTTTAACGGCCACCCGAGAGACCCTTCTGCACAGCGCGCTTGAGACGCAGCGAAGCGCGGCGGTAATCGTCAGCCGAAGCATCCTCGACCTCAAGGAGCTCCATGGCCTTGGCCAGCTCCTGCTCGACCTGGATCTTTGCCGCACGCTTGAACGTGGCAGCAGGGTTGGACACGGTGCTCTCAACCGAGTGCACGTAAGCCTCGAGGTCGTTGCGCGAATCGTGCTTAGCCTGGAACTCCTTGTCAGCGTTCTTGAACGTCTCCGAGTCCTTGATCATCTGCTCAATTTCCGTTGAGCTCAGACGGCCAACCGAGTTGGTGATCGTGATGTTCGCCTTGCGGCCTGAAGCCTTGTCCATAGCCGACACCTTGAGCAGACCGTTGGCGTCAACCTCGAACGTGCACACAAGCTCGGCCTGGCCGCGAGGCATTGGGGGGATGCCCGTCAGCTCGAACTCACCAAGCAGACGGTTGTCCTTGCACTGAGTACGCTCACCCTCGTACACAGGGAATGTGACCTGGGTCTGGTTGTCCTCAACTGTCGTGAACACACGGGTCTTGTTCGTTGGGATCGGAGTGTTGCGTGGCACCACAACACCAAACACGTCACCCTGCATGGCCACACCGAGCGAGAGCGGCGCAACATCGAGAAGGAGCAAATCGGCCGTCTTGTCGCTTGTCTGGTTCGTCAACACGGCACCTTGGACAGCAGCGCCGTAGGCGACAGCCTCATCAGGGTTGATCGACTTGTTCAATTGACGGCCGCTGAAGAAGTCAGACACAAGCGATTGGATCTTGGGGATACGTGTCGATCCACCGACCAAAACAATGTCGTCTACCTTGTCGGCGGGGATCTTCGAGTCCTTCAGCACCTTCGACACTGGGTCGAGCGTGCCCTTAAACGCGGCGGCGTTGATCTCTTCGAAGCGAGCACGCGTGATGTTCGCCTGGAAGTCGATGCCTTGGAAGAGCGAGTCGACCTCAACGGTCGTCTGCGTCACACTCGACAGGGTACGCTTGGCGCGCTCACAGGCACTGCGGAGACGGCGCAGAGCACGCGCGTCACCCGTCATGTCGACCTTGTTCTTGCGCTCAAAGTCCTTCTTGAAGTGCTCGAGGAGGGTGTTGTCAAAGTCCTCACCACCCAAGTGTGTGTCACCAGCGGTGGCCTTCACAGCAAAGACGCCACCGGTGATGTTGAGGAGCGACACATCGAACGTACCACCACCCAAGTCGAAGATCAGCACATTCTTCTCTTGGCTCGACTTCGAGTCCAGACCGTACGCAATGGCAGCAGCCGTGGGCTCATTGATGATACGCAGTACATCCAGACCAGCAATGGTGCCTGATTTCCGTTAGTATACTGATGCACTTGACTTTGAGTGTGGACACGCAACGTGCTGAAAGAGGGGGGGGGTCAAAGCCATGCGAGCTTGCTGCTGCGCTCATCCAATGAAGCCGAATATATGGGGTTGTCCACAGGAAGTGTAAATTATACTCAGACTTAGCATGGAATGTTTAGGGAATAATCGTTGCGCAGTGAGCAGCAAGCAATCCGCTTTTTCTGGTTCTTTTGTGGTTTTCAACCGCCCCTCCCTTACAAGCCGTTCTTTCGGTACACACAAGTACGTACCAGCATCCTTTGTAGCAAGACGCTGCGAGTCGTTGAAGTAAGCAGGCACAGTCACGACGGCCTTCTTGACTTCCTTGCCGATCTTCGCCTCAGCAATCTCCTTCATCTTCAAAAGCACCATGGCCGAGATCTCCTGAGGAGCGAACTGCTTCTTCTCACCGAGGTACTCGACTTCAATGACAGGGCTGCCATCCTTGTCAGCCACAGTGAAGGGCCACGACTGCATGTCCTTCTTCACATCTGGGTCGTCGAAGCGACGGCCAATCAGACGCTTAGCGTCGAACACCGTCTGGCGCGGGTTCATCGCAGCCTGGTTCTTGGCGGCGTCACCAATTAGACGCTCACTCTCGGTGAAGGCCACGTACGATGGCGTCGTACGGTTACCCTGGTCATTGGCAATGATCTCAACACGCTCGTTGGTCCACCAGCCAACACATGAGTAAGTCGTGCCCAGATCTACACCGCTGTTAGTCGTTCGCTCTTTCAATGCATTGTGCAGCCAGCTCTTCCTGGTCTTCTTCCTTCGTTTACATACCAATACCAATGGCACCCTCGTACACGTTCGAATCGTTCGTAGGAGGCACTTCCGCCGACATGGTTCGAGTTCCGTGGAAAGCTAGGTCTGCTGCCAACTACGTTTTCTTCGCCCTGACTAACAGCCGCAGGCCCCCTTTTTTTTCTCTTGGGATTTTTCACCCTCCTCCTACTGGGTCTTCCGATACACGTACGCACTTCTCTGATTCGCGCGCCTGACCAGCTGCTGTGAAACTGCGGCGGATATCGGCCGAGTTCCGGCCGAGAAACGAACCTCCGCTCGAAGATTCGGCGCTACCTCATTGCTATTCCATTCAAGGCGTCTGTCATCCGCGTGAGTGTGTGGAAGTAATAGCCATTGGGCGGCGTTCTGCCAAGTCTTTGATCAGAAGCGCACGTCCTATCGCCTCCTAAGACATCCCTTTGCTCGACCTTTCACTGCATCTCTCTGCGCTTCCCCTCACCTTTTCCCCTTTATTTTACGCGGATATGGTGTGGCCATTGCGTCTTGCACGCAGTTGTGTCCGTATAACGAAGCCGCGCGTCTTCGTGTCGCGTAGGCTTTCCTCTTCGATACCAACATCCTCCAGTGCGGCAGCGACCTTTTCTATCCCGGAGCAGCCTATTGACATCCCGCATGCCGATGCTAATGCCGTCCAAACGAGTCAACAGGATGTTCGCGCACAGCTAGAAACAGAAGACCCGGTAGGCGCGCAGGACGCGTTGGAGCGTCAAATCCGGCGCATGCGCCGGAACATGATGCTAGACATGTCTGGCATGGCCAGCACGCAGACGCGTGATACCTCTTTCCGTCCATTCAAGATGCGAACTCAGCCAGTGGAGCCGCATCAACTTACTCTTTCACACCTACTTGCTGCTACGGCTCAAATGGGACATGCAAAGCAGCATGTCACTCGCAGCTTCGAGCCGTATTTGTATGGATACCGTCACGGCATGGGTGTCATCGATGTCGAGCGAGCTACACTACCTGCGCTGCGTCGAGCTATTCAAGTTGTGCGTGGCATCACTGAGAATGATGGTATTATTTTAATAATTGGCACGCGCCCGAATCTTCGCCCTGCCATTCGATCCGCTATTGAACGTCTGGGCGGCAATGGATTCCATGTAAGCATGGATCGCTGGCTTCCTGGCGTTCTGACGAATGCTTCTAAGCTATTAGCTTCTGCCACGCAGTACAGCGTAAGAAGCAAGCATAGCGACGACGATGTGGAAGAAGTGCCAAATATGACCAAACTTGCGACGCAAGGCTACCGTCCAGATCTGGTTATCGTGCTAAATCCAACGGAAAATGGGCACGCGCTGCGCGAGGCTACTCAGTGCCATATACCGACAATGGGCATCATCGATACCAACGTTGATCCTCGCTCCGTCACATATGCCATCCCTGCGAACGACGACTCACCGCGCGTTGCTGAGCTTGTGATCGGTCTGCTTAGTAAGGCCGGCGAAGATGGTCTTCGTCGTAGACGGGCGGCTCTAGAGGCCTGGGAGAAAAGTCAACGCCACCAAAAGCGAAAGAACACGTCATCAACCTCAACATCAACATCATCCTCTTGGCCATCATCGTCCTCGTCTCGTGGCCGCTCCTCGCCTCGACCATCTACATAGATACGTATGGCTCATACGCTTTATTCTTCAGCTGCTTGCTGATTGCTGGTCATTGCTGTTACCATGATGAGAACATCTGGGGACATGATCAGCACGACGCGCGTTAAATATCACGTGACAACACTGTGGTCCCATTGTCGTCGCCTTCATATATGGACGACGCGTCACCCCACCTAGGAGACAAAACCCGGCAGACCGACGACGACGAAGCACAACGGCGGAAGGCCTCGTCGCACTGCCTCTAGAGCGTCGCCTGCACCATGTTTCCTACAGTGGTCTCTGGCCAGGATGGTGTGTGGAATGCGGGTGACGGAGCCCAGCCTCACATTCAACCCGCACCCACTAGCCCTGTGACCGTGTCCCCAGGGCCTATGATGCCTCCAGGGCCGTCATTTCCTGCATCGTCGACTTCAATAAGGGAAGCAGGATCAGAACCATCTGCACCCGTGCTACCATCAACTTTTTTGCAAGCCTCATCGACTCCATCTCCCCTGATCCCAGCGCCCCCCGCGCCAATCAATCGCTCCATCGACTCGCGCGCTAGTCCTGGGTTTCTGCACGGAGTGGGCTCATTTCCTCCTACCTTGGCTTATTCGACCGGTGAATCACTAACCATCTCCCCCCAAGATACCAATATGACCAACGTGACCCAGCCGACGGCTGCCCAAGTCGCCCCTGTCGCTAAGGCCGGCACACCAAAAAAAGCGTCTTCTAGTGGTGTGGCGTCTCGGCCTGTAGGACGCCCACCGTTGCTCGGAAAGCCAACTGGCGCGCGTCGTGGTCGGCCCCCGCGTAACCCACGCCCGCCGCCTGAGGCTGCAAATTCTTCGTCAACATCCAACTCACTTTCCTATCCTGCACCAGCGCCCGGAGTCATTGCGCGGCCTCCTTTGCAGCCGCCTCTCTCGGGCGCAACACATTCATTTCCAGCATCGAATCCGTTGGCGGGGTCCGCCTTGCGTCATGGATGGACACCATCTCTAACAGTGCAGAAACAACAGGCATTGCTTACAAGAGCGATGCAAGTTTCACAGGCGCAGAGTGCAACAAATTTCACGCCATTTCACGCGCTTTTACAAATGGGATTTTTGTTTGTACGTCATGCGCAGCTCCCAGCAATGCCGTCAGCAAGCTTAAGTGACGGGGTTGTCTTACGTCTTGACGAGGCGTCGTCATTAGGTGTTCTTCCGCCTCAGCTTGTATCGAAAACTCGCATGCCGATGGCGGGCATGTCGTCGTCGACTTCAACTATGGTACACGGTGTATCATCTAAGTCAGGGACAACTGTGGGCTCTATGCCTGCGAACTCCTCCTCTACGCTTGCATCTCCGATGTCATCCACGGTCCCCACTACGCAGCCGCACCATGGCCAGTCGGGCAGTATATCGTCCTTCATTGATGCTAATACTGCACCACTTGCATCGTCTTCTGGATGGCCGGAACTGCCGACATATCTTCCAGGCCATGCGTTTGTTGATGGTGGTGCTCCTCCCGCGAAGTCTGCCGTAGATATGCCTGTGACGACACAGAATACGCGTCTGACGAAATTACCCAGCACAGAGCCAGTGGATCCGAAGGTGTGGAAGCCGATGTCACCAAAGACGAAGCGTGAACTAAGGGCCACGATGGAGAGCGATGCTGCGTTCTCGACCCGAAAGGCACGCCAAGACAAGGCCATGGACACAGAGTTGTATATGCGAGTCTCAAATCTTATGCAGCCGAGTCGGCCCTTACCTTGGTGGGAACGTTCTCGTGCGATGGATACCTCGTCTTCGCCTCATACAGGATCATTACAAATTATATTCCCTGCGCAGAGACAGCGTCATTGGGAGCACTTGGGACTGCAAGGTATGCGAACGAGGCTGTCTCTGAAGGGCGAAAATGCGAAGCGCGTTTCGTCGCTACCTGAGACTCTCGTGCCGATCCGACTGGATTTAGAGCATGAGCCGTTTAAGTTGCGTGACACATTTTTGTGGAATGCCGTCGAGGATGAGACGTCACTCGACTTGTTTGCTGCATCTATATGTGAAGACTTAGGCGTGCCGCCGAAAGTGTTCATGGAACTTATCAAAGTCGCTGTCCAAAGCCAAGTCAACGAGTACGCGACGAATATGGCTTTGCGCATGAGCGACAACGCAGAAGATGATGAGAATACTGATGGCGGTGGGCATCTGAATGAGGCAGCCGCTTCAATCTGGCTTCGTCTTCGCGAGCGGGTGTTGAACCAAAGCACAAAACATATGCCCGGAACCATGGAACCCGTCGCAGAAAATCATGATACCCCGGAAGCATCGTATCTCGAAGATACGGAGAATATGCCTGACAGTAAAATTCCTGACGAACTCCGTGTATTGATCAAGATCGATATCCTCGTGGGTGGCACACACTTAATTGACCAATTTGAATGGGACTTGCTCGCACGTCACTCACACGATGCCGAGACATTTGCCGCGACATTTGCCGCAGAGCTTGGCTTAGCTGGTGAGTTCAAGACGGCTATTGCTCACTCCATACGTGAGCAAGCCACGAATTATCTACGTGCCCTAGCTGTGTTGGGCTATCCTTTTAATCAGCTTGCTAGTTTGGACGAAGACATCCGTGCATGTTTCCTGCCAGCTGTGTCGCCATCGCTAATTTCACGTCCGCACGAATCTCTTGACGCATACACGCCAAAATTGATCCAGCTAAACTCAACGGAGGTCTTGCACCTGGAGCGTGAGCATGAACGAGAGTCGCGACGTAAGCGCCGGCAGACCAAGGGACGCCGTGGAACACAGAACGTTGACATTGAGCCACAGCGCACGATCCGTTCTCTGCCGCTATACGGCTTTCAGGGTGCAATGCCAGAGATGGAGCGTCCTCAGCCCGCACGACGCGCCGCCGCAGCAGCAGCGGCGAGTCTTGCGTCAGGGTCATCAACTGCGCCACATGAACTGAGTCCCGGCGTTGATGAATCGTCCGTATTTTTGCCGTCGACGAAGCGCATCAAACACGACTGGTACGACATGTATTTCCGATACCCGGGCGGGCTTGGCAGCGAGAGTGAAGCAAGACGCACACAGCCTTCGACCAGCTCGGCTCTTGACACCATGGCGTCCAGCGCCACGGCGAAGGCACCTACGTTGGGCACACATCCTGACCCGACTTTTGCTCCTACCCCGTCCTTAGCATCTCGACACGTGCGACCAGAGGATTTAGAAAGGCAGCACCCGACAATGCATGATGGCGTGTGGCATTGTGCAAATTGTGGTATGCCTGGTTACCTCGATGCAGCTCGACGAAAAGGGCCAGCTGGCGAGAAGACACTTTGTGGTCCGTGTGGAAAGTACTATCACCGACATCGACGCATGCCAAGTGTTTTGTACTCACGGGATCCTGCGCACCACTCGAAGAAGCCGCGCGAGTCGACGCCTGTGCTTGACGCATCGGCACTGACGCATGAGCAGGACGTCTCCTTGACAGAGAGTGACCAAGACACCCAAGGTCCGCCGCCTCTATGGCTTGTCCATGCCGTTGACGCGTGCCGCTCCAAGTACAAGAATGACCGTTTCCTTATTCAGATGCGAGCCCGACCACCAGATGCCATACCGGACGGCGATCTATGGCGGATCAAATGTCTCGATTGCCCGGGCAAAGTTTACAAACCAGGGCCTGGTGAGTCCCTGGCAAACTTTGAAATTCACTTGAAGAACCGAAGTCATCGCTTGGCTGTCTCTCGACGACTTGGCGGTGACGATGACTTGGAATTTCTTGTCAAGTCAAACTGACCTGTATCGCAAAAGGTCTAGCTATCCGAGGACTCGGGTTACCGACAGTGAGAGCTCCACCATGTGTCTTTGATATGGGCGGGTTGCTTCAGATCTTGTAGTAGAACTCGTTTTTCCTTTTGTATTCATTTGTATACGTAATGCCATGTGTCTATCCACATCTCATCGCTTGATACACGTTATTGTAAGTTGTGCCCTCCCTCTGTTAGGGCGGGCGGGCGCGCTTAGGCCTAATGCAACCTACTCCACCTTACTTCCGTACTGCCACCGGAAATTTTTGGGAACGATGTCGTGCTGTGGACACGAGCACCATCACCATCATGGCGATGATGCCGATCACGTAAAGCCTGGAGAAGGGCATCAGGACCTTTTGTATGCAGCAATCGATCGTGAGCAAGTGAGTGCGTTGAACGAGCAGTATGAAGTATGTGGTACGAGCCAATGGAGGGTGGCATGGATCAGCTGACTTCCGCAGGGCTCAGCAGCCAAGATTATCAAGCCCTTCGATAAACGCATGGATGAGACAGACACACTCGAATCAGATGTCGACGATGAACTCATTGTTCATGTTCCATTTACGGGCAGTGTGCGGCTTCGCGCATTACTGATACGAAGTGGACCTGGACATGCGACGCCGCGGTCCGTGCATTTGTACAAGAATCTTCCGTCGCTGGACTTTGAGGATGCTGCGAGCGAGATGCCCAAGCCACTTCAGAAGCTCACGTCTATTCCTGAATCGTCGGAGGTCGTTGAGATTCCCCTTCTCGCTGCTCGGTTCCCAGATGTCCAGACGCTCACACTATATATTCCCGGATGCCTCGGCACGGAGCGTGGTCGACCTGACTCGCATACACGCGTTTCCTTTCTTGGTTTCCGTGGAGAGTCGCGCGTACAGCAGCGCAGCGGCCCAGCCACGATCGTGTATGAAGCTGCGCCACGCGCCACAGATCACACGCGCGTCGATGGTACAGCCGCCGGCGCACGGCCGTCCCAGTAACTCGGACGGCGATCTCGTTATTCTGGGCCTTCCAAACTTCCTGAACATTGTAGGCTTCAACAAGTTGAACTATCTGCTTGCAATACGACTATAGCAGAAAAGATGAGCAAGCTAAGTGCTAGCGAGGCCTTTGCCATAGGTGGGGCTCTTGGCGACTGTTGCCACAAAAGCCGTTGCCGCCACGTCGCACTCACGTAGACAGACGCGCACACATGCAGCAGCAACGCGTATGTGGAGGAAGGACATCGTAGTCCCAATCGGAAAGCGGCACACGTCTGGTTGGCAGGTCTTCTTCATTTGGACAAGTCTGCGCGCCGATTTCATAATAAAGATTATATTTTACAAGGCCGTGACGTTCTTGCATGTGGACACAAACAGCTAAGCTTGTTGGGGACGTTTTGTCGACCTGTGTGAACAAGCGAGTGATTCTTTGACCAAGTGGCGAACGGACTGTTGAAACCCACCACTCGTAAAACAGGCACACCACCCGCACATAAGAGCACGGGGCGACAAGTGTTCTGGGGTCTTACGCTAACTAAGAAGGCCGTGACACTTCGATGCGTCCTCGCAGTTGGCGAAAAGATGTGCGTAGCTCATGGAACCGATGCCTTGCATCGGTGATACGCTTCGCAGATGTGTATATGAACTATTTCCGCGTCCACATGCTGTACTTTGTGTTCATGACCTTGTTTTGGTCAGCTATCATGTACGCATCCAATCCAAAAGACCATTATGTACCCTACACGGACTGCCTATTTCTTTGTGCATCTGCTGTCACAGTCACAGGGCTCGTGACTGTGCCTGTGAGTCAATTGACGTTGTGGCAGCAGATCATCTTGTTCTGCCTGGCTTCGTGTGGAAATCTTGTGATTGTCAGCACGACGACGGTACTTGTGCGCCGCCATTGGTTCGCGAAGCGGTTCCACAAAGAGCTTGAGCGTAGTTTTACACTCCGCAAGCAAGTGGAAGATGTTCATGCGCGCGAGGTTGAGGAGAGGACGCAAGAGATCAAGCGGCTTCGGCGGTTCTTCCATTTGCGAACGCAAGACTCAATGCAGGATCATAGGCGGCAGCCGTTTACTTCGCGAAAGCACCCGCCGCACAAACTCCACGCAGGCATGGTTCATCGCGTGCAAGGACCGGCCGTGCAAGTGAATCCGACTGGACAACACACTACACGTGTGGATCATGTCGAGGTGCCAGAGTCTGCTGGTGCTACAGGTATTCTGAGCGGCTCTACCGCGCCAGAATCTGCTGCATCAGCCCTACATGGACGTTTGGATGCAGGAAAATTGTTCAGGTCCTCGTCTCTGCGGCATTCGATCGATGATCTGTTTCGTGCGAGACCGTTGACCAAGTCGGCTACGCATGGCGGTCTCGACGATGGGCAGCCAATGAAGCGCCGTCGCTTCTCGTTCAATGACATGTCATCGCGATATCATAAAGCATCTGATGTTGCATCTGGTGCTCGCTTGCCCCGTGTACAGACAGTTGATCCAGCGAGCATTCACCATGATACTTTGTCTTTGAAGGCATCGCACGTGCGGCCGGCGATGCGTATGCCTCAGCATGCACATACCTGGGCTTTTGGCGACGCGAGTGAGAAACACCTGCATACGGATATGAGTGATGACGAAAACGATGATGATGATGACGACGACACAAGGGGACCGAAGGATCTTCGATCGCTCCCGGGCCATGCGCTTCATCGGACCATGACGCAAAAACGTGACACCGGACTCGGCGGCTTTCCCAATGTGATTGATTTTGCCGTCTCGCTGGTCGAAAGTTCGCACTTGCGGCAGCGCATGCATGTGCCTACGGTGCGCACCATGACAACCATGCAGCCTGCTCTGTCAGGTGACGACAGCGCAAGAGACACGAGATTTGCGCCTTACCTCACGTTTGATGCGACCGTCACAGGGAATTCACACTTTCGGAACCTGACGAGTGCGCAGCGCCGGGAATTGGGTGGCGTGGAATATCGAGCACTGAACCTGCTTGCCTGGCTCATTCCCGTGTACTGGCTGACGATTGTGTGTATCACCATTGTGTTTACAGCGCCGTACCTGGCCTCCGGTCCAGGCGCGCAGTACCGCGAAGCTCTGCAGAAGCAGCCGAAGCCACCCCACAACTCGACATGGTTTTGGATTTTCCAGACAGTGAGTTCCATCACAAACTTGGGCATGTCGCTCAGAGACGATAGCCTCACGGGCACTATGTCGAAGGCGTACATGGTCTTGATTCCCCAAATGATCCTGATTGTCATTGGAAACACAGGCTTTCCTGTCATGCTTCGCTTTGTGATCTGGTGCATGTCGCGATGCGTATCGCGAAGATCGAAAATGTATGAGACCTTGATGTTCCTGCTGGACCACCCAAGGCGCTGCTTCTTGTACTTGTTTCCATCCCAAAATACATGGCTTCTTTTTGCTGTACTTTTGATTCTTACACTGGTCGACTGGTTCTTGCTGATGATCTGTGATCTGAACTTGCGGCATGATTTTGCCAGTAACGGGACGTGGGTCCTGGCCTCGCTGTTTCAGTCGGTCTCCACGCGTTCGTCGGGCTTCCAGACATTCACTGTTTCGCAACTATCGCCGGCTGAGCAGCTGCTTGAGGTGCTAATGATGTACATTGCTGCATTCCCGCTGATGATGACGATGCGCAGCACGAACGTGTACGAGGATCGCTCCCTGTTCGTGGAAGAGACGAACGAAGATGCCAAGTCTGAGAAATTGGAGCCAGACTCCCAAGCTATCTGGGGCCGTTTCTTGGGCACACATATTCGGAATCAGCTTGCGTACGATCTGTGGTGGGTCATGCTCGCTCTGTGGGTTGTACTGCTGTGTGAAAAAGGCAAAATCGACTCAGCCGAGTTCTCGAACATGAGCGTGTTTGGTATTATCTACGAGCTCATGTCTGCGTACGGTACGGTCGGCATGAGTTACGGAGCGACGAGCAAGTCGGCATCACTTGCTGGCGATATGTCAGTTCTTTCGAAACTCGTGATTACGGCTGTGATGATCCGTGGGCGTCATCGAAACTTGCCGTCAGCTGTCGACCGAGCCGTCATGCTTCCACATGATCTTCATCATCATGACAACGTCCAGGACGTTAAAAGACACGATTCAGTTGATTCCATGAACAAAGTACCTTCACGCACTTCTAGTGTGCACGAACAAGCCACTGACACACCCGCTCCCACGTCTGAGGCGGGCATACCTCCTCGACTTCATACGCACTTTGTTGATGAACCCATTATCATGAATGACGGCCCTACGGTCGAATCACCCAAGTCAATGTAGGTAGAAGGTATGTATATGTTCGAACGTCTTCTACATGAAAACTTGGCTATCACCTGACTTTGGGACGAACAAGCGCGCTAATTTTCTTACGATGCCTATTGAAAAGGCATACATAAGAGTGGCTACGGTATCAAACAGGGTCGACTGGAGAGCGACAGACTGGCAAGCGATATCCCACGTGACTTGGGACCAAGAAACGATCGGACACAAACTCGTCCTGGTCACAAAATCCCTTCCAGGCACGTCATTTAGCTCGGACTCGAGGGCTGGAGGCGACCGGCGTATCGACAGTATAGGCGCCTGCGCAGTTGAGGAAGCCCACAGAACTACACATATTCGCACGCGCATTTACAAAGATGGCAGCTCCAGATGCCTCTCTAGGTCTGACACCCTGGACAGACATGCTGCTAGGCAAAGTCCACCTGACTTACGATGACGCCTATGGCTTAGCCAAGAGCTTTTCACTTACAACTGTACGTCGAGAGATCCATACTAAGGAAGACATCGTCTATTCTGTTTCCGTATTCCGCTGACGCGTCTCGAATGTTTTAGCTGAGTGAAATCGGCGATAAAACTTTCATCGTGAGTGCCATTCTGGCCATGCGCCACTCGTCTGTCGCCGTGTTCTGGGGATCTTGGACAGCGATGATCATCATGTCGACATTATCGAGCTTCATGGGAGCAATTCTTCCTGCATTGCTGACGCGTCGCGCAGCCCACTGGGTTTCGGCTATCCTCTTTGTCGTCTTTGGCGTTATTGCGCTGCGCCAGGGCCTAGCTATGAGTGGCGACGAAATCGACAAGGAGTGGAAAGAAACACAGGAAGAAATTCAAGAAGACGAAGATGTTCATGAGCTCACGGACCTTGAGCAACAGGCTGGCGACGACTCGCCTGGATACCCGAACATTGCACCGTATCCACGGACCTCACCTTCGGTGAAAGAGCAGGCATCGCCGTCGCACTTTGGCGTGTTTCTCCGCGAAGGTACCCGCAATCTATGCGGCCTGATGTTTAGCCCTGTGTTTTCGCAGGCGTTTATTCTCTCGTTCCTGGGCGAATGGGGCGACCGAAGCCAAATTACCACGATGGCCTTGGCGTCGACACATCGAGTCGGCATTGTCGCCATAGGCACGAGTCTCGCGCATATGGCATGCATCATGCTCGCTGTCATGGCTGGCGCGATCTTTGCTACCCGCATCAGTCCTCGACACTTGACTATTGGAGGGGCGATGATTTTCCTTGTGTTTGGGCTCATGGCTGTGTACGATGCTATATACGAGTCTGAGCCGTCGGCGCCGTTGCATTTGTAAACGCATTCAAATCTCTCGGGCGCTCTTGTTCTCTTTCTTTGACCTCTTGTGCCTTTCGCAGTGTTGTTCCGCGAGCGCTGTGTTCTTCATTCCTGTGGTCAACACTCCCGCTGCCAATGCTATCGTCACCCAAATCTGCTTCTGCCGCACTACATCTTTCATGATATTCGTATTTACAAAGACTGCTTTTTGTACATATAGACATACGCGCTTATCTAATCGCTGTCTTTTTCCGTCCACTCTGTTGCAGCTGGGTCCGGCATCATATGTGGTGTATGGGTATCAGAGAGACGTCGGTACTTTGCGCCGTTTAGGCGAAGGCGTCGAGCACGAATCAATGTCGACGGTGTCGCGTACCGCCGGCGTGCTCTTTGCAGCGATGCTACAGGCCGCGGCGTCAGCGTAAAAGATGACGAGCGCCCAGGTGTTGACATCGCCGAAAGAGGCTCACCTGAGTCATACTCCATGTTGTCGATGGGATGTGGCGACGCTTCGGTTGAATTTGGCGCATGCAGTAGAGATGGCGGCGACTTATATTCCCCAGAATGAGGCGCAACGTGCGCAAGATTCGTAGGACTTCGTGTGAGCGCGAGAATGAGTAGCAGTATCAAAAGCAGCGATAGTTGAGCCATGCCCCAGCGTTTTTCCGAGCGAACGTCAGCGGCGAGGCGCTCAATACGAGCTAAGAGAAGTGTGCGCTCTTCCTCGAATGACTGTTGCTGGGCCTCAAGCGCAGCGAGGGCCGATTGCTGCTGACCAACCTTGTCGCCCCAAACACGAGCCTGACTTGCATTCATCGCGGCAAACATCTCTGCAAGCCGCGTCTCTTGCATTTGCTCTAGCACTAAGAGCTTGTCACGTAGTTTTTGACTGTTGAGCTGGAGGAATTGCATACTCAGACTCGTGTTCGCCTCAAGGGCCAACAAACGCTTTGTGATGGTTCGGTAGATCGATTCACTTCCGCCAGACTTGGTATCGCCCTGTGGCTTGTTGGATGATTTCGGTTTCGCTGCATTGCCTTTGGGTTCGGCGGTTCGTCTCGTTTCCGATGTTCCATCCAATAGCGAAGAAGTATGCAAGTCTCCCCCAACCGCTGTTACGGAAGATGAAGTAGGTGCGGGGAATGTGGATGGTGAAGGCGGTTCCGATAGCGAGGCGGTGGATGTAGTCCGTGGCGATGAAGGAGGCGGCATCATGATCGAGCTCGAGGTCGCTGCTGCCGCCGTTGCTGTCGATGTAGCCGAAGTCCACGTTGTTTGTTGCTCAACGGACAAGTCTGTCGACACTGTTGAGGACGGTGGTGAGGAAGGCTGCGACGTCGAGACGGGTCTGCCTGCCACGGGATCATGCGATGATGTAGTTGCAACAGATGAAGTCGACATACACATAGTTGGCATGTCATCTACAAGCAAGGGCGCGAATGGATCCAAAGGTGGCGGTACTTGGGAAGCCATGAGCGAGTACGAGTCGTTAGTAGCGAGCCCTGTTGGCATCGATAGAGGTGGTGGCGGCAGAACAATGGGTAGAACACGCTCACAGACAGGGCGCCACAGACCTGGGAATGGCTCGCGCTCGCATGCACGTTCCACGACCCGATTGCCATCGATGGCATGAGTACTTGCCAGCTCCAGAAGAGGTTCACTTGGCACTGTATCATCCAACATGTCCGAAACATCATCGTCGTCCAGAGCATTGATATCATCCATCATATCATCGTCGGCATCCTCACGCTCATTCCGACCGTACACACGCAAAAGACTCACAGGACAATAGAACTCAGTGCCGTAATGCTCGAGGAAATCAATCCGAAGGAAACGGAAGTACGATTGTGGTGCACTTGATAGCTTGAACACCTGATAGCCCCTCGCGTTGCGGGCATGAAAGAAGCCTAGCGTGTGCCATTCATCCTCAGGGGCATGCAAAGAGCGTGCGACGCGCACAGCAAACAGTTTGAACATGCTGCTGAAAAACTCAAGGTTTGACAAGACGATAGTATCGACACGAATCTGTTGACACAGTTCGACGATGACAAACTGCGATTCAGGCCGGCCACTCTTGTCGCCTTGGTATCCAGCCGACCATGGACACGGCGATAACATGTACTTGTCTTTTTTCTCGCTCAGAATAGCACTGGCCGACTTGGCAAACGGATTCGCCTTGTGCAAAATGGCAGCGCAATCCAGTGAGGCATAATTCCAACGATGCTTCAACTCAGCCAGTCCAGCTGAAGCGTCCTCCTGCGCGTAGATATGCGGGGGACCTGGGTCGGCGGGTGCATTCTGATCCATAGGCGCATTGGCATCAAGCATAGTTTGATTGTAAGCTGCTTGTGCAGCTCCCCGAGCTACATCAGCAGCAGCAGCAGATTCAGCATGTGCAGCACGCGTGGATTCATCGCCCTCTCTATCAGGCGAGCGTGCCACCTCGGATGTTGATGTAGCGGAGGGTGACGAAGAGGATCCCGACAGAGATGCGGCCAAGAAAGCTGACTTGTCGAAGCTTCGAGCGTCGGAACCTGAGACCTGAGACTTTTGTGCTGCGCGCTCGCGCGCCTTGTCGCTCTTCCGCAGCTTGCGCGCATGTTCTAAATGTTGCTCTTTCCATTCGTCAAAGCTAAGAAGTGGGTCATCGACGTGCATCTTGGCTCGCTGCTCCGCTTCGGACTGTGCGACACCTGCAGCAGCGGCGGCTGCACCCGGGTCAATTTCATGTGCGCGGTTGACAGGCGACGTCGAGAGGGATGCTGGCGCATCATCCCGAGGAACCATGACGGTGCCAAAGACCGCGTACATGCGTGTATGCCAACGACCAAGCTCGTCCTGCGTAGGGACCTCACAGAAAAAAATGTCATTGCTCAGCAGCATGCGTCGCGGATCTGTGCGAAAGGTAACGCTGCTATCAAAGACCTCTGCTACATCCTGCGACGTTGGCTCACGATCAGGAGAGTTGGGGGAGTAGCATCGGAAGACAGGGCCCAGTGGGGATGGTTCGCCAGGGAGCTCTGCCGGTTGACGATGCTGTGGCGAAGGCGGCGACGTCGTAATTTTCACATCGACGTTGTTGGCGCTTGCTGTGATGCCAAGCCACAGAGCCAGAACACAAGCCGACCATATCCAATAGGGCACAGTCCGGTCCATGGCCGTCTCTCAACCGCCAAGCAAGCGTTCAACCTAACGGATGTGCTAGATCAGTTGGCGCGCGATCCTACATAATATTCGGAGGCTTTTGACACCAGGAAATAATTTCGATAGGCCCCACTTTGGGCCAATGGTAGATGTTGAACGGCATACGCCCAGCTATTGTCTGCAAGCGCCATGCCAACCTTACATGAAGACCGAGGCACGCGTCCTTGGAACTGCGTCTCATACCAACATTCCTCTGCTTGCACGCAGGGACGCATAAAAAACATATAGAGGGAACGCTTGAAAACTAGCACAAGCGCGACTAGTCTTTGAAGTGCTCTTGCTTGAGGACGCTCGCTGACTTTGCGAACAAACTAGTCCTCTTTCTTTACTTTCGTTCCCCTCCTTTTTTTTTTTCTGATGGTGAAGAGCACCTTCCTCTCGTTTTTGAGTGTGGCATGGATTGCCGCACTCGCTCTATCAGTATCAGGCGCGTTTGCCGAGCCGCGCATGGTGCGGCGCGGCAGGATTTCGGTGCAACACGGCTTAAGCAAGCGTCTTAACTCCTCAGCGCAGGACGTGGAACGTGCTGGTGATAGGATGGAGGCACGCGCCGACTCGAAGTTGCGCTTCAACTACGGCACTGACAAAGTGCGTGGCGTAGGTATTGGTGGTTGGCTCGTTATTGAGAACTTTATCGCGCCCTCCGTGTACGAGCGAACAGGCGACGACCGAGTCATCGACGAGTGGTCATTCGGCAAGTACGTGCCCCATGACAAGGCCGTCAAGATCCTGCGCGACCATTTTGACAACTTCATCAAGGAAAGCGACTTTGAGGAGATTGCGTCGTTGGGCTTGAATCATGTCCGTATCCCATTCCCATACTGGGGTATTAAGACGTACGACGACGATCCATACATCAAGCTGAACCAGTACGATAAGCTTAAGGAGGCAGCGCATTGGGCGGACAAGTACGGATTGAAGGTGATCATTGAGCTTCACACTGTGCCTGGCCTTGCGAACCCGTATGACCACGGTGGTCACACGGGTCATATGGACTGGCTCAAGTATGATGTCAACAAGGACCGCTGGCTCGAGATCCTCGACGAGCTGGCGTCGGAATTTAGCCAAAGCAAGTACCCTGCTGTGACGGCCATTTCGATTGTGAATGAGCCGAATGGTGATGTGAATGAGATTCTGGGTCAGTACAAGCGTGGTTACAACCGTGTGCGCAACAGCGAGAGTGATGCCGAGCTGGTCGTTATTATTGGCGACGTGTTCTTGAATGTCGCAGAAAACGACTACTGGCACTCGCGCATGCAGCCGCCGAAGTACCAGGGCGTCATGACCGACACCCATGTGTATCGGATCTTTGATCAGAACTCTATTTCCATGTCGCAGCAAGACCGCTACAAGTACTACTGCTCGCTCAAGGGTGGTCTGGCGGCGAACAATCACCTGTGGGCACTCATTGGCGAGTGGTCGCCGGTGTTTACGGACTGTGCGCCTGGTTTGAACGGTCGCTTCAAGGGGGCACGCTATGATGGCTCGTTCCCGGACTCGACGTACCATGGCAGTTGCGACGACAAGTCGGGTAATGCAAAGAACTTCTCAGACCACTACAAGCGCCTGCTGAGGAAGAACTGGGACTTCCAGACCGATGCGTACGAGGCAGGTGCTGGCTGGATCATGTGGACTTGGCGCACAGAAAACCACAATGCTGATGACTGGAGCTACCGCCAGGGCGTGCGCCATGGTTGGATTCCTCGCGACCCGACGCAGCGCAAGTCAACTTGCTAACTTGCTGACATTATGCGCATGGAAGTCTGTATTTTTTTTTGTACTTTACAGTGTCAACAGTCTCAACATCATATGATGCAGGATGCTTTTTTTGTTCTTTTTCTTTCTCTCTCTCTCTTTGGGTGTGTTATTGCCCACCTTAGTGTGATTCTGTGATGAGCCGCACTTGCCTGTCAGTCTATAGGCCGCAACGTTTTCTTTCCCCGGCCCAAGCCAGATCAAAGAATGTACATAAGGTGCAAGTGTGGATGTACCTTACGATAGAACGTTGTTATAGGCAATTGATTGGGGCTGATGATGGTCTTGCACGTGATATGGGATTTTGTGCGTGTGGAGAAGTACCACTTGTGAGATCGAGGCTGCATACCATCGTCCCCTGTCGCAGGTACGTGTCGACGTACGCTGGCCCTATTTGGCATGTCACATACTGGACCCGCGTCGTCGCCTAGGGAGTCCAGCTTGCCAGGGGCTCCTGTGGTAGTACTTCCAAGGCTGAAACAGCTGAATGCGCAGCCGTCTTCGTCGTCGTCGTCGTCGTCGCAAAAGCCACTTCAGTCTACTCAGCATCTACGGCCTGCACCCTACGGCGTACTTACGCAGGCCCGATCAAGATCAAGCTCAGTGGCGTCAATTGCAGGGTCCGCCTCACCTATTGACAGCTCAGGGATCTCATCGGCAGGGAGTCCGTCTCTGCGCAGCGTGGAGCTTCCATACCTGCAGCGGTCCGTGAGTCCAGCTCTGTCCTCTTCAAGCAAGTACTCGCCCCAGTTACGCTCAAGCATCTCAACGCCGCGTTTGCAAGCTGAGGCGGGCATAAGCTTTAACGATGTAGCTTCGCAGTGGCGGCAGCCTGTGGGGTCGAGTCCAGCGGATGGACAGACAGCTCTACGACCGTCCAAACCGGAGGTCATTGCCTCGCACGCGACGCTCTCGACGAGCGAAAGAACAAGGACACCGCCGCATGCATTCTATGAACATACAGGCACTATTGATCCGACAGATGCGGCGGCGCTTCTTCATCCGTCGGGCGAGACCCGAGGCTTGGGCCTCTCGCTCAGCAAGCCCCGGCTCCATGACATCGCACCCATCAATACGCGCGTTCGCAGTCCCACGCCCGATAGTGGAACGTCATCGCATATGCACATGCATATTCCGTTGGGCCCGACGCTACGGTCGGCTCGGTCCAATGCCCATTTTTTGGGGGCACTACGCTCCCGCATGTCACCAGAGCCGAGCAGTTCGTCGCACCACGACGAAGGCGCACCATTATGGCGGAGCAACACGAATCTACGGCGTCTATTTCGAATGCATGAGGAAAACGGTCCTCGGTCGCGGACCACATCCGGTACATCGCAGAGCCTTATGCCCAGCCCCGGCGTCGTGGCATCACCCACGCCGTCGCCATTGCTCGCCCACGACTCGCCAGACATGCCCAACCCGTATGCAACGCCTGAATCTGTCGCAGCTCCTGCATTCCGCAGTAGCGATGAAAATCGAGGCGAGCGGCACCGACGTTATGTGCTGACGGAGCTGGCCGAGACAGAGCGGTCGTATGCCAGTGATATGAATGTGATCAAGAACCTGTATCTGGCACAAGCTCGTCTCCGCTCTGGCATTCGGCCTACGACGCCGTCTTCGTCTTCGTCGCTCTCGCTGATGTATGCATCGCAGGATGCTCCCTCTTCACGCACGCAGAGCGTGTCGTCTGAGCCGGACCCGGAGGTCGTCGGTGCTTGGTCCAGTGCGAATCCCCCGACGTTTGTGTCTCCCTCCAGCGATACCCAACCCGAGAATCGGCCGCCGATGCTGATGCCGCCGATGCCTGGCATGTCGGGGGGAGCCTCCGCGCCGCTCTCTGTCACAGACATCCATGTGATCTTTGCGGGCGTCGAGGCATGTGTCACTTTGGCGACGGACATGGCCGATCTGCTCGCTGCCGCCGCACGGAATGAACGGCCTGTGAGTGGCGTGTTCTTGGAAAAGATGCCGCTGATTGAGCAGGTGTTTGCGCTCTACTGCGCACGCCACGAGGCGAGCATTGCGCGGCTCGCTGATGTGACGACGCGGAATCCAGCTGCAGCCGCATTTCTCCGCGACTGCGACGATCTGTCTCGCCAGCACTCGACGGCCTGGGACTTGCCGTCTTTGCTAATCAAGCCTGTGCAGCGTGTGCTCAAGTATCCGTTGTTTTTGCAGTCGATCCTCGAGTGCACGGACCCGTCCGATCCCGAGTACGCACAGCTGCAACAAGCGCTGGAGCAGATTCAGGGCGTCGCCGACCGGATCAACGAGAGCAAGAAGCGCATGGACATTGTGGGGCAGCACGGGTTTGGTCTCCCGTCGCTCTCACGCACAGGCTTTCGCCGGCCTGTTGCGCCTGGTGGTCTGCGGCGTGCCAAGACACCGACGGTCGATGGTCCGCTGACCGAGGACGAAGACAGGTTTCGTGCGCTTGTCGCGCGGCTGAACGCGACAGAGCACACGATTCGGCACTTTACGCAGCATTGTGCGATGTGGATGCAAAACATGCGTGCGATGTATACGGCCGAGGTGCGCATGATTGACGAGTGGATTGCCGTGTATGCATGCAGCGACGTGCACGAGCCAGCGTCGCTGGAGCGGCTCAAGCAGTTTCGTGGACTAATCCACTGGCGCATCTTGAATCAGGCGTGTGCGCAACTGGAGACGTCGCTGCACCGCTCGGTGTACGTGCTGATCAACTCGATGCTCATTCTTTTGGAGCGCACGCAAATGGTCCTTATGAACCGCTCAGCCAAGGAAGGCGAGTACCGGCGCTATCTGCATGAACGAGCGCGGCGGCCAAACACCAAGGTCAATGCGGGTGCGCTGGCATTTTTGTCAATGCACATGCAGCTGGTGGATGAAATCCCCCTCCTGTTGCGCGGCACAGACTTTGTGATGCAGCGCTGTATATTATCGCTTATACGTCTGCAGCGGTCCTTCTATGGTCTTGTGGGCGACATCCTCCGTGACTTTTGTGTGCGCTATATTCCCTCCGTCATGACTCCCTCCACAGCCAGCCCCGTCACGACAAGCCGCATGCCGGACATGCTTCCCTCGCCCGCCGATACGTCAGCAGGCTTTGATGCGCCTGTGGTGCCGGAAAAGACATCGGTTCCGTCGTCAAGCTCCCGTCGCTATCCGACGCTCGCTCCACCGCCGATGGAGCCTTTTGCCCAACCGTCGTTGGTGCCAGTATCAGCACCAATGCCACTGGCCACAACGCCCCCACCCCCATCGGCTCAGTCCTCGGCGAGGTCGTCTTCGCCCCTGCGGCTGATCATGCCATCATCTCCAGCGCCATCGTCTCCAGCGCCAGCGTCTCCGCTCGTTCCAGCCATAACCACACCGTCCGCGACACCGTCTGCCACTGCCATCAGCAAGGGCTCCGCGGCCAGCTCTCATGTGGCAGGCTTGGCTCCTTTGCCGCACATGCTGTCAAACATGACCATGTCTCCGACGATGCCACGATCCCTGTCGAAGCGCGAATCGCCCCGGAGCAACAGAGAGCGCAAGGCCCAATCGCGGCATTCGACGCTAGCGTCGTTATTTCGCTCGTCCTCGCCACAGCCGCAGGAGCCAGACGTTTCAATATCAGCATCTCCAGCCCAAGAGCTCCCCCCGCCGACCACCCATTCACCGTATCCGATCGTGGGGCCGCCTTCGCCCTCGCCCGTCCTGGTCGACGGGACAGCACCGCTACCGGCGCTTGCACCGCCACTCGCGGGCATGGCTTCAACGTCTACGCCCTCGCCTGTGCCTGACATGGCATTCTCGAGCCCGTCCAGAAGTAAAAAACGTGATACAAATCCCGTGACGCCTGTCTCAAAGGGCGTCGTACTGGGGCATCCACGAACGTCTGCACCATCCACGCCGCAAATCCTTGTCAACTCACGTGCTTCCCTGCTGTCGCTCGAAGCTACGCCAAGCAGCATGGTGGCGGACGATTCACACGCATCGCAGCGGACGGGGCACACGGAGCCAATGTTCTTTGATGCCCGCTCGTCGATCAGCGACTATTCGTTGCTGCTGAGACAAAGTGAACAGCCTTCCCACAATAGGTCCTCGTAGTCATGATTTTTCATACCCACTTTCCCACTTCCTGCCCTCGCCATTTCGTTGCTGATGATTCCGCTTCACTTGCGACCACGTCTTTGGCCTAGCTTTCGGTCGCCATCTGCCTTTCATTCTGTGACATTGGCATCTTGCCCTGTTTGTCTGTGTGTCTCGTATCGTATAGCAAGCAGGGTGGAGAATTCCACCACGACGTCGATTTCCCTTCAACACTCGGAAGTCAGGCGACGTTGGTCGTTTCTGTATGGCAAGACCTGCACCGCCAGCTGCCAAGCCTGGTGAATATATACAGACAGCTGCAACAGGCAACAAGATCTCTAGACGCTCCGTGATTTATGGCGCATCTAACATCGTGTTCGGTGGAAAATGTATCGTTCACACAGGCGCCATGATCCGCGGCGACTTGGTCCGTGTGATCCGATCCCACAGCGAAAGCCGATCTCGAGGTACTCAATCAAGCTCTGATGCTTCATCGAACGCAGCACCCGCCTCTGCGTCATCCGTCATCATCGTGACTGGCCGTTATATGTGCCTAGAAGAGGCGTGCCTCTTGCGTCCACCTGCTAAGACCTACCATGGGTACGTCCCTACACTCCCGACCATCCGCATCCACTCTCGCAGAACTGTCAGCTTATTTTTACAGGTTCTTTTCCTACTTCCCTATGCGCTTGGGAGACTATGTGCGTATTGGTGCACATTCCATTGTCGAGGCTGCCCAGATAGGAAGTCATGTCGACATCGGAGAACGGTGCGTGATTGTACGTGATCAAACACTGCCTAGTCGCTTCTATGTGCATGCTTGTCTGTTCCGATGGCTGACCATACGTGTAGGGTCGCTTTTGTGTGATTCGGGATGGCGCACAAATCCTAGACGGCGCAGTGCTTGCGCCACATACCGTCGTGCCGAGTCATTGCATCTTTGCAGGATCACCAGGTATGTGTGTACGCATGTGCATGAGTCTGACGCCGTGTGTAGCACGCAGGATCGGCTTGCTTCCTGAATCATTCTCAGATACCCATGAGCTCGAATGCCGCGCATACTATTATGGCTTTCGTCCTCCGCGGTAACGACATCCCTCCATCGACCGCCACGCGACCCGGCTCGCCCTGGCACACCCCTATCCTCTGTATTGTTGGGTCTTCAACTCCCCTCCACATAAATGGCCATGTAGGTTTGCCAGTATTTTTCAGCCACACGAGGCGCGGATCGCTCTCGTCAGGCGTCATAGGGCCAAATTAAACTCGTGTCCCCGCGGACGCCGAGTTCTTGATCTCGTACCATAAACTCACTCGTTTCATACTATACACCCCTTCTTCGCACCATGTCGAGTATCCCTGTTCGGCTTCCATCGCTTCTAGACACGGACTTGTACAAGTTCACCATGCAACAAGCCGTGTTGCATCATTTCCCTGATGCGCAAGTGACATGTACGTGAACGACGCCCGCGTCGATGTCACCATTCTTGATTCCACCGGGCTCGACACTCACACGCACACCTCGGTGTATACACTCATACACACACATACATTCGCCCACACAGATCAGTTTACGAATCGCGCAAAGGACATGCTGTTTACGCGTGAATGTGCACAACAGATCCAGCATAGCATTGACCGTACGTTTCCACCACGTGCGATGGAATCTCGATGGTTGACCAAACACAGATATCGGCACTCTTAAATTCACGCCTGATGAGCTTGATTGGCTCCATACGTCGTGTGCATACTTACAAAAACCATACCTAGACTACCTTGCACATTTTCAACTGCAGCCTGCCTCGCAGGTTAGGCTTCACTTCGAACCTGTCAATGACACACACGGTCAGATCCATCTTGATGTCCAAGGTGCATGGAAAGATGTGATTTTGTATGAGGTGCCACTGATGGCGATCATCAGCGAGACGTACTTTCTCATGTGTGAAGCTGACTGGACCCTGGAGGGCCAGCGTGAACGCGCGTACGAGAAGGGCATGGACATGCTGAGCCAAGGCATCATGCTGAGCGAATTTGGCACTCGCCGTCGTCGTTCGCTAGCGACTCAGGTGGCTGTGCTTGAAGGCCTTGTCCAGGCCAACAAGGACATCCAAGCTTCAGGTAACCCGAACGCTGGTCGTTTGCTTGGCACAAGCAATGTATACTTGGCGAAGCAATTCGGACTTGTGCCAAGCGGTACGATTGCTCATGAATGGACGATGGCCATCGCTGCGATGCAAGGGTACAAACGCAGCAATGTACATGCGCTTGAGCTCTGGGACCAGGTGTACCAGCCGCCAGCCTTCACACCACAGAAGCCATCCGACGACCTGACCATTGCTCTCACCGACACATTCAGCACCAAAGTGTTCTGGGATGATTTGCTCTCCGATGAGCGAGGCAGAGAAATTCTCAAACGCTGGCGTGGTCTACGGCAAGACTCGGGCGATAGTGCGACATTTGTGCAGCATGCATTGGACATGTACCGCAAGATTGGGGTCGATCCATCGACGAAGCTTGTCATCTTCTCTGATGGATTGAATGTGCGCCGTTGCCTCGATCTGCAGCGTATGGCCAAGGACGTGGGCATTCGTGCAGGTTTTGGCGTCGGAACGAATCTCACAAACGATTTCCGCCGCGTGTCTAACGGTGAGCCCAGCCGTGCATTGAACATGGTCATCAAGCTGAACTCTGTGAATGGGAACCAGGCCGTGAAAATCAGTGATGATTTAACAAAGAACACGGGGGATCCTCATGAAGTTGCGTACGTATGAATGTTATGTATGATACACTAACAAAAAATAGGATGGTGAAGCGTCGATTCGGCTTGGATGGTATCGAGCACATCGAAGATGCCTAGGCTGGTACTAAGCCACCAAGTCTTTCCACTCGCACATGCCCAATGTCGATAGGAACTTGCGGTAGTCAAAGCGCTTGTGTGTCCTGTCGAGAAACGTTGGGACGAGCCATGTATTGATCTGAATGTAAGAACCATTGCACTGATGGAGGCGCATCGGCCCGCTTAGTCGTCGCAGCGCTTTACATACCCAAGCCTCGTTGTGGTCAAGTATCTCCCGTATCATATCTACGTCGACGAATCCCTCGTCTTTCTCATCAAAGCTTTCAAATGCCTCCGACAATTTCCGTGTGTCTGAAAATGGCTCCATGACACCGCTCATCATTGTCAGAAAGCTCATGGTCTCGTACGTTGAAGATGGAGCTCCCTCAAAGCACGTCTTTGCCTCAGCCTCAGCATCCTTCACACCCAAGTTCCGCAGCGCCTCTGCTACGTCTGAGTCTGAGACGCGTCCATCGGCGTTTTTGTCCAGCGCATAGAACACGCGCTGCAGCTGCTTAATCTGCACGGGCGTAAGGCTCGACAGGGGACTCGTTTCGTTCATGATGCTTGTATCACAACCGATCCGAGCTACACTTCCGTGGCGTATCGCGGAGGCGATGAAGAAAACCTACGCTGACTACGGCAATGTTCTCACCACCTTATTTACTCACCTGCATCAATCAGTCATCCATCATTCCACATTTTGCTGCACGCATTGTGCCTTTGTTTGGGGGGGGGTTGCGCTTTGTTTAGCTGAACTTGGAGCACGCGTCGCGCCTCCACCAGAACAACACTACATCACGTGATCTCGACCCACCCTCCTAGACGTGTGTCATTGACGCACGGCGAGGAGAGAACGAGAGAGTGAGAGCGTGAGTGAGTGGGTGAGTGTGTAGTTTCGGACAACGAGTGTGCATTTTTTGAGGCACGGACGACCCATTATTCCTGGGCGAGTTCTGCGCACCATGGCCAAGGACTTGCGTAGAGAAACGGCAGTACATCTAAAAGACTCGTTGACAGTCGGACATACGCGCATGTCTCTGGCAACTGCACGACGACGAATCCTTTGGAATGCCGGTGGCCTTGGCGTGTTTTGGTTCACGAAAAGGCTACCTGTCGGGCTGGATGATCTGTACTTTGAGCTGCTCGATCGAATGATGCATATCGATGGGGTTCCGAGTGGCATGGACGAATTCGTTGACTCCGTCTTTCTGTGGCTGCGATGTGCATTGAGTATTGTATTTGTGTGCAACTTACTCGAAGCACTGATCACCTACTTCTTGTGCGTTCATCGACGACAAACGGTACCCACGACTGGCACCGCTTCTATACCCGCGACGGAAGTGGGCAAGGCACTTGCACGGCGTGTTTCGCAGGCCTCGATTCGTGGCATTGATTCGTCTGAGCCGGAGAAAGCGGCGTTGTCCGCCGCCCGTGCGAGTGTCACACCGACACCGTCGACAACATCGGCATCAACCTTTCAGATGAGCCCTGTAACGCCTGTTCCAGGGGCAAGTGTACTCCGTCGCTCCGTATCTCCCGTTGCCCGATCCAGTCCAGATGCCGTAAGGACATCGTCGCCCTTCCGTATGAGTACCATGGGGTTGGGGCGGCCAACGTCGACGCCGTTCCTGAACCGCTCCGTCACACCATCTCGCCCACGACTTCCCAGCAGTCCATATACTCCACGGACGGCTGGACGGCCGTCACTCTCGCCCAATGCTAGTATATCACGCCATTGGTCTCCCACTTCAGTCCGATCAGAGCACGGTACGTTCGCAAGATACTGGCTGACATAGCAGACGATGCACGAGAGGTTGAACGTGCCCTACAAGGACTAGACAGGGTGCCGTAAAGTTCGCTGAAAGATATAGGCTTGGATTATGCACGTTGGGAGTCAGGGTATCTATAGTGTCAAGTTGTACTCATAGTCGCTTTCTACATGTTGGCTGAACCAAAGGATCATAGCACATGCCATGATCGCCAGGTTCTGCAGGACACCCGCGACGCCAAATTCCACGAATCCCACTGCATCAGGGTTCATCATGTACTTGATGATCACGATCGCTAGACTCCCAGCGATACCCCCTGCCAGGAAAGCAAAGCCAATAAAGAGCCACGTACGTGTTCGCCACATGACAGGATCGTCTTGCCATGCACCGATCTGTCCAGTGCCGTCCTCATCCATGAGGTGTCGCTTGTCGACTAAATTAACGATGCTCAAGCCGATCGTTGCGCAAAGTCCTGGCACCCAATCATCGAACTTGATAAATACACCATGTTTCGGCTGCGGAATTGGCTCGCCTGGCCGTGGTTGCGGCACTGGTGAAGGCAAAGGCGCAGGCGTCGGTATGTTGAGACGTCCCGATCGAATGCATGCATCAAAAAAAAGCCACCAGCCACCGGCAAACAGCGCTCCTGCTAAGCACACACCCATTGCGTGCCTATTTGCTTGCATATTCAGGGGAGTCTTTGGCAAACGAATACGGCATACACGTCGCGTTTCGCCCAGGCCTGACATAGTGGCGACGAAACGCGTTGTGTCTGGTCACCTTTGACAGGTGCAGTGAGAATCTGGGCGATAAGCTATTGCGACCGGAAAATCGCCTTTTCCTTTTTTTTTTTTTTCGCGCTCTTGAACCGAGCGCTGCCGCAATTTTGTGGTCATCCAGTGCGCCGCGGAAGGGGGGGGGGCGTTGACGAGGTCCAGGCCCGTATCACGTGATGCATATGGGCCTCTCATCACTGGTACGTTAACGCAGCGCTGCAAGTGTCGTCAGTGAGGGCGATACTGAAGAGGAACAGCATCAGCGGCAGCAGCAGAGCGCTGTAGTAGTAGCAGTAGTTGCAGACATTCTTGTGGAGCACACGACCTTGTCTCTTCACTGCTGTAGTAAACACAGGCGCGCAGGATGGTGCGTGTCGTGAAAGGTGGTGTATGGAAGAATGTAAGTGAGAGAGTACTTCTGTCAGCGCGTGTGAGGCATCGCTAACGTGACAGACGGAAGATGAAATTCTCAAGGCGGCCGTATCCAAATATGGAATGAACCAGTGGGCGCGCATCTCGTCTCTGCTGGTGAGAAAGACGCCAAAGCAATGCAAGGCACGCTGGTACGAATGGCTTGATCCATCGATCAAGAAAATCGAATGGTCGCGCGAAGAGGATGAAAAACTGCTGCACATGGCAAAGCTGATGCCGACGCAGTGGCGAACAATTGCGCCCATTGTAGGACGCACAGCGACACAGTGCCTAGAACGCTACCAACAGCTTCTTGATGATGCTGATGCACAAGAGTCGGAGCTCGGTCTTGCCGGCCCTGGAGCCGAGGCGGGACCCAGTGCTGACCAAGTGCTCAAGCTGCGGCCTGGCGAAGTGGATCCGGACCCAGAGTCAAGACCAGCGAAACCCGATCCCATCGATATGGACGAAGACGAAAAGGAAATGCTCTCGGAGGCGCGTGCGCGTCTTGCCAACACGGAAGGCAAAAAAGCGAAGCGCAAGGCGCGTGAACGAGCATTGGATGAAGCTCGGCGTCTATCCACCCTGCAGAAGCGTCGTGAGCTGCGTGCGGCTGGGATTCGTGGAAAAGGCCGCGACAAGGTCGTCGGCATCGACTACAATGCGGAAATTCCGTTTGAAAAGCAGCCACTCCCTGGTTTTTACGACACAACAGACGAGGCGAACAAGACGTACGAGGAGCCGATGCGTCGTACACTGCTTCAGATGGAGCCGGGTGCACAGCCTACAGACGAAGAGGCTAAGAAACGGCGTGACCGCGCGCTCAACAAGCCGTCGCGGCATGAAGACGCGCTGCGTCGTATGCGAGAAGCAGACAAAGTCACGAAGCGCCGGAAACTTGCGCTGCCAGAAGCTCAGGTCTCTGAATCGGATATGGAACAGATTATCAAGTTGGGCGTGGCTGGTGAGGAAGCTCGAGCGCTCGTGGACGGCAACGAGAACACAGCGACCGAAGGGCTCCTTGGCCACTATGCGCCTATGGACTATAATGCTGTGGGCACCGGACCTGCGCCAGGTGCCACGCCAACACCGCGTCCACATGATACGGACGCGCTCGTGCGAGAAGCGCGCGAATTGCACGCTCGCACCGTGACACAGACGCCGCTCTTGGGCGGAGAAAACACGCCCGCTGCCCCTGCTGTGGCTGCTGCCTCTGCAGGGAATGCCGCGATGGCCGTGGCGCCGCATGCCACGCCATATCGCGATACCTTGGGTCTGAATGAAATGTCCGATGTGCCAGCGACGCCGCGCGATGCGAAAATTCAGGCACGCATGGCGAAACGACAGCTGGCAGCGCGGCTGGCGGCACTGCCAACGCCGAAAAACGACTTTGACATCGTTGTTGAGGATGCTCCACCGTCCTCGACCGCAGCTGAGTCCATTGCCAAAGACACCCGCGCCTTGGACGCACATACAGACAAGGTGGAGGATGCAGCTCTGCGTGATGCACGAATGGCTCAGTTGGCTGCTGAAGCGCGAGAGCAAGAGCTAGCGAGGCGGACGCAAGTTGTTCAACGAGCTCTTCCGCGACCTACGAATGTGGATGAGAAGCAGCTGCGTACGCTTCTGGCTTCTTTGCGCACATCTGATGATGAGGCCCAGCAGCTCGTCGATGACGAAGTGGTCAAGCTCATGGCACACGACGCACGTGTATTTCCGCTGCCGGGCAGTCGGCACTCGGGAGGTGAGCGCTCTTCTCTCGCACGTATACCCGATGCCACACTCGAAGAAGCTCGTCGGTCTGTGGAGGAAGAACTGTTGCATAGCCAGCCTTTGTGCGACGAATCCAGCATAGACGCTGTTGCTGTGCCGGATGAAGAAGCATGGGGTCCAGATGGCTCGCTCGTATTTCGGTCATCGCTCACACGTGACGATCGAATACTAGGTGCATCACGGCGCTTGGATGTCCTTCGTATGCGGTTGCATGAGACCGCGACACAAGCTAGCAAGGGCGAGAAGATGTTGAGCAAGCTGCTGGGCGGCTACGAAGCTCGTTCTCGTATGCTTGCGGGAAAGATCACCGAGGCTGCTTCCCAATGTGTGGATGCAGATGTGCGCCTCGTGTCGCTGCGGCGGCTTGGTGCATGTGAGCCAGCCGTCGGGGAGGAGCGCTTGGAGCAACTCAAGGCGGATGTCGCACGCTTGGCGTCGATGGAGCGTATGGCTCAGGCCGAGTACAAAGAGCTCATGTCTGCATACGCGGCGGCGCAAGAGACGCATGATCAAGTCCAAACTGAGCTCGACATGCGCCATGCTGAACATGCATTGATGATGCACTAGCGCCAGCATGATTGCGTGTCGCACCCCCGTTCCCATCCCCACCCCCTACGCCTGCCGCCCTCGTTCGATCAGCGCATGATTCCAGACGATTCCTTACCTATATATCTACACGTTCATACCCAGTTGTCTATAGGGACGATGCACTCGCGCTTACACTCACACATCCGCACGCACAAAGCCCCCCCATCGTTCTATGGCGTCAATAGCTCCTTCATGAGTTTGATACACTGGTCATTTTCCTCGGCCGTGCCAACCGTAATTCGAAGACATCCATCGCAGCCCAATTCCGACGACCGATTACGCACGACGAGGCGATGTTCTTCCGCCATACGCTTGTAGACGAGAGCTGCTCGCTGGCTATCCGGCAGACCCTTCGGCGCATCGAGCACCTGGACCAGCACAAAGTTTGCATCGTTTGTACCGAGAACCTTTCCAATGCAAGGGATGGAAGCAAGATCGCGAATGAGCCGCTCACGAAGCTCAATCAGCGTCTTGGCATGCGACCGCATGCGCTGAATGCCTTCGGGAGCCAGAGCCTGAGAGGCGGCATGGGCAGCTAGTGTCGACACGTTGTATGGCGCCTTGGTGTTGTTCATCACCTGGATGATCGGCGGCTGTGCAAATGCCACGCCCATTCGTACACCAGCGAGTCCAAATGATTTGCTGAGCGTTTGAGACACGATCAGATTCGCATACTCGTGCACAAGCGAGACGGCCGACACAGCTTGAGAAGCTGTGTGTTTTCGACCCTGCGCCTGTTCCTCCAGCGCAAAGTCAATGTAAGCTTCATCGACGACGACAAGTCCTTGGTACGCTGGCGTCTCGAGGATGGCACACACGTCTTCCATCGCCAAGAGTGTACCTGTGGGGTTTCCTGGCGAGCATAAAAATACCAACTTGATGGACGGATCCTGTGCGAGAGCCGCTTGCACCTTGGGGACATCTAGACGGAACGCACCACGAGGATCGTCCGGCATCGTCAGCGGCACTTCTACTACTTGCACATCATTAATCGATGCACTCACACTGTACATGCCATACGTTGGAGGACAGATCAGAATCTTGTCTTGTGATGGGCGTGCGAAGCATCGCTGGATCAAGTCGATCACTTCATCGCTGCCGACGCCAAGAAACGTATAGGCCGTGTGTGGCAGTCCACGAAACTGTGTCACAGACTCACGCACACCATACAATCCAGGGTCTGGGTAGCGATGCAGCTGCAGCGATTCCATTTCTTCCGAAGAGCGAGTCGCTGCTGATGGACCCAACGAGTTCTCGTTCGCATCGAGCAGCGTGCCACTTTGGTAGTCATCCCTAGCGCATCGGTATGGCTTGAGCGCAAGGATATTGGGCCTTACAATCCGCTCTAGACAGAAATGCTCCGGCTTGTGTGCTTTGGCCAGTGCGCAAGCCTCCTGATTGACTCCTAATACGCCCATGGTATCTCGCTGGCGAATTATTGTGCGTCCAGTCTCTCCCAGATACGAGAAGATGAGCGGTGTGACGTGCCACAGTCAACTCTCTTTCGTTGGGTATTGCTCTCACCCTTTCATGGGCACCTCCCCTCCACACTAGGCAACGACGCCATCGCGTCACATGACTCGACTTGTAGGGCCGCAGACACGATGGGGAAGGGCGTCGCCCTCCACACAACGTACCACGGTCAACGACCGCTATCAACTTGGCCGTCACCCCCAGCGTCGGCGGTTCTTGGGGCCACTTGCGCGCTCGCTGACTGTCAGCGTGACAGGGCGGAGAGTGCTTCTCTTATGGGACAAGAAGACGTGCGCGTCAGTATCGAGCGCGTGCGTTCAGTCCCCGGCGCATCAGAGCATGTGCTTGACGCACCACGTGAGAGCGGGCGTTTAGCGTCAGAACGCACGCTCCTAGACATTCATGCGAACGGACATCATGTCCTAGCGCCGCGACTCTCGCACCTAGATGCAGAACGTGCGCGTCGCCTACGGTTGTGGGCTGAGCGAGGCGAGTTCCGACATGTGCGTGCGTCCATGTTCCAGCCATCCAGCGACGCCGATACCTCCAGGATGGATGGTTCAGTTCGGTCAGCACTAGCCTCGCTCCGTGCTGCCTATCATGCTCCAGAGGTCCAAACTACGATCCAAGTCTCAAACCAGTCCGTGCAAGAGCGGCCTGCTCGTCCCGGCACGATCCACGAGAGCGAGTTTGTTCCTCTACGTGACACACTTATTCACCAGCTTGAGGTGTCGCTTTTTCACGCTGAACAGGCGCAGAACTTGTTGGGAATGCTCATTCAAAACACTCGCACAGAGTCAGCATCTTCTTCGGCATCATCTTCGGTCTTGGCAGCCCAAAGCGATTACTTTTTGGATCCGCACGCTCTATCGCTCAGTTCTCTGGACCGGTCATGGCAGACATCCTCTGCTGCGCAAGGTGGTGCTGGAGTTGGTATCAATCCTGCCATCGACGAGGATGTGGCTAATGGTGGTAATGTTGACGATGGTGATCAAGCGCCGCCTCGCGAGAAGCCATCTTTGTCTGCGAGAAAACTTGTGCTGCAGGAGAAGCTCTCATCATTACGGAGTGCCGCGGCTATACTTTCTCAAGGTGCAGAAGAAATTCAAACATGCCTTCCTGCTGAGCGTGACAGATGGCATGGCTTGCAGCGAATTCAGCAACGTGGCTGGAAACTCACGCCTGGTCGTCCGCTGGTCGATATGGAGCGATTTGATACTACAGCCAAGCAAGATATATTACATGGATTCGGTGTGCCGATTTTGCAGGGAGATGGGTCGGTGAAGGAAGAGGGTGCACGCGATGCATGGATTGGGTACGGCCCTAGTGAGGCGCCCATCGCCGTTTTGCAACGGACTCTTGCGTACTGGGCTGACGCACCGCAAGGTGCTGCTGATACACACAAGCAACACAACCGCCTTGCATTCCCGGACCGTGCATGGCACCGACTGCAAGTACAGTTCCATGAACAGTGCACGGATGGATCTTCACGCATATGGGTCAGTGCCTATTCCATGAACGAAAATAACGCATGCTCGGAGAAAGAGGTGACAGACATGGAGACAGACGCTGATCCAGTCTTGGCTTCGGATGGACAAACAGACGCAGATGTCGATTTGGATGCGCAGCTCTATGAAGCACAACTTGATGCCGTGGATACAGAGCTCTTCCGAGAACTGACCGCTCAGTCTGGTACTCTGTCGCCGGTTCTTTCTCGCTCTATCTCTGAGGACTGTGTGAGAATTCCTCTATCGTCTTCACTCACGTTGTGCTTTGTCATGGTGCCCTTTTCGAGGACGGATGCGCCCAATTGCGCAACTGCTAACGAGAGTGACGTGCCTATGAAGGAGGTGTCGCCCTGGGCGACCATGCTTTTGCATGTGCTTCGTCTTCGTATGCTGCGCGGTTGGACTGTGCATTTAGCCAACATGCGCCTCTCACGCGTCACTTCGATTGCACAGCGACCGCTGGTGCCACGGAGCTTGTTAATGGCGCCGCTATGGGAGCTGTATGAATATACCCTATTTTTGAACCGGCTTCGAGCGGCACTTGAAAAATCCCTTACCTGTTTCGCAGACGCATGCATGGTATGGCAGCCATTCGGAACTATGCACGATGCCCGCATGTGGATTGCTTCGTTGTTAGATCTCACCACAAACGAGCCTACTAAATCTGGCACGTGTGGCGGCAATGTATGGGTGTATCACCGCTCGGCCATCGTCGCACAGCTCGCACTTCGTGCTCCAAGCTACATCATGGCTTATTTTCCACAGCACCCGACACCCGGTGGTATGGGAATTCGAATGCCGGTGGAACTGGAGTCTCTTGTGCCGTTTCTCGAGTCAGAGTTGGCCACTGCTGACAAGGCCATTCTAGCAAATTCGGCGTCGCCAGCGCCCGGGCCTACATAGCTAGTCTCTCCACATATATCCTTGTCATGGACAAATACAGACTCCACCTAGTTGCCGTTCGCCTATGGAGTTGTTCCGTGCCTGAGTAGCGCGAACAATTCGGGCTTCATTCACTCGAACGCTTTCTTTCGCAAACTACCTGCAACGATGCGTGCTTGGGGCGCGTTTGTGGCATTCGCGATGGCTGCGCTCGTGGGAGCGAAGGAGCCTCCTAAGTCGCTTATGATCGGAGTCAAGTACCGTCCAGAGTTTTGTCCATTCAAATCGCAGGACGGCGATCAGGTTCATGTGTATGTGTAGCCAGAAAAGACGCGTCACCGTTGGGAACACTAACGCAACATACAAACCATTTTACAGGCATTATACGGGACGCTTGTGGGAAGGCAAGAAGTTTGACTCATCATATGACCGTGGCGAGCCACTGCCTCTGAAGCTCGGCGCTGGCGCGGTCATTGCCGGCTGGGAGCAGGGTCTTAGGGATATGTGTATTGGCGAGAAGCGCAAGCTGCAAATTCCACCTGAACTAGGCTATGGCAGTATGAATCTGGGCGATATCATTCCCCCAGATTCGACGCTTGTGTTTGACGTGGAGCTGGTCGACATCAATGGTCAGAGCGCCTATGTGCAGCCGGAAAGCCACGAGGACTTGTAGGATGGCATCGTGTTGCCTTCGGTCAATATTGAACAACAACGCATGATGCTCGTTTGCTTTTCTTTTTCTCTTCTTTCCTTTACTTCATCTTGGTATCTAGAATCCTATGAACGAAAGCGAGGTCCTCGCTGCCCACGACCGCGACCATGGCCATGTCCATCGCGATGCCCTCGGCCGTGGTGCGAGTGACCCGCGACGTGCTGTCGTTGTTTCCGTGCATGCTCTTCAGCTTCACGCACGGTATCAATCAGTTCATGTGCCACACGACAATACTTGATCTGGGACACTCATGAGCGTGAAACAACGTACATACCGTGCTCCCTTTGATATACACCTCTGGCATTTTCCAAAATTGCTCGCCGCTCTGGTAAGTGTGGTGTTAGTGGATTGTGTGAATACATGCACAGTGTGCTTAAAGCAAGTGTATTATCAATGGGGAATACTTACTGAGCTTGTTTGGAACACGTCGCGCATCGTAATGTTCATATAATTGTCGCAAGCGACCAGGTGGCCGTTGAAAGTCTCGCTATTTTTCAGCTCGACCAGCTGGCGTGTGAGAGCCTCGGCTCATGTACACGTACGATTGGGCCATCGTGTGCTGCATTGAGCAACGTCAGTGGTAGCTGTTCCTGTTAGCAAATGCGCCGCTACGCCTTGGCACTGTCAGCACGTACCATGTCGTTGCAGACTGTCTGTACGTAGATGCAGCAAGATCCAACCGCCGACGAAGGACGACGGGGTATATCACGTGATAACCTCGTGGGGGCTGTCGAGTGATACAGAGCGGATTGTGGAGCAAGTGGCGGCGAAGGCAGGGCGTGTGTCGAGAGACACTCGCTTGTTCGCTCGCCTCGGCGCGAACGTAGGTGGAGAGTCAGTCCAGACAAGAAGTGGGAATTTTCACTCTATTGAGACTCTGGTTGCGCGAAGTTTTGTGGGCTCTTCTGTCGTTGCGTGCACATCGTCGTCAGCGAGCGTGCTTCGTGTTAGTTGTTGCCTCTAGCACGATCTGAGAATCATGGCAACTCTGTCTTCGCTCACACTAGAACTTGGTACACCGGATGCCTCTCGTGTGCAAGAGGCTGTGCAGCGTGTCTTGGTTGAGCATGACTTGTCATCACACGACGACACTGTTATGGCGGAGTATGTGACAGTGATGATCGCGAATCGGAAGGGCCCTGCCATGATTGCAGATGAGCTCCGAGAACTTGTAGGAGGCGACCTTGATCCTTCAGTGACACGAGCGCTTTGGAAGAGTGCATGTGATATACTTGCTCCAGCTGCAGAGTTGCCGTCTTCCTTGCACAACGAACAGCACCAGCAGCAGCCAGAACTGCGGCGACAACGGCAACGGCATAGTGAGTCGTACCAGCCGCAATCAAAGCACAGGTCTCGTTCACGGTCAGCATCGCCGCCGCGCAGCCGTGCACAGCAGCAAGCTTCGCCTGCTGATGCATCAAATGAGCGTTGGGATGGCGAGCACCGACGGTCGGATCGCTCGACATCCAAAGCTTCGAAACGTGATGTGGAACTGTTTCCCTCTTCGAAAGAGCGGCGCAACAACAAAATGCGCAGTGATGATAAGCCGGCGTCTGTGAGCATTCTTGGTCGTGCAGGTGTGCCGGATCCTCGCGCTCCGCCCTTTATGCCACCATTTCCCGAGGGCATGGCGGCCCCATTTCCGGACGGCGTGCCTCCCCCTTTTGCAGCGATGGCAGCGATGGCAGCAATGGCGTCCGGTGGACCATCGCTCTTTGCGCGATTGGATCCTATGATGCCGAACAATCCTCCGCCGATGCCAGGCGCTGGCCTTACCATATCATCTACGCCACAAACGCCGCCATTTGGACTGCCGGGATTGGGCGCAGATTCTTTTCCAAATGGACCGCCAGTGCCTCGTGATATTGCCGCATTTCCCACAAAACCATCAGAGGGTGCACTGTGCCGTTGGTCCGTCCAGTGCACAAATCCTATGTGCCCATACAGCCATCCGTCGCCAGCGAATGCTGGTCGTGATGGCGATCCAAGTGCATTGGTGTTAAAAGCCGATATCTGCGAGCATGCAACGGACTGTGCGGATAAAGAGTGTGTGCGGAGTCATGTCAGTCCAGCTGTGAGCTTCATCAAGGCGCGTGGATCCGTGCCGCCGCCATCGGGCGTGACGCCGTGCAAATTCCAGCAGTCATGCTTGAATCCCGCTTGTACATTTACACATTTTAATCAGCAAGGCCAAGTTGTACCGCCGCCAGGGCAAATGCACGCAGCACCGGGTCCTGGCTCTACCGCTGCTACTTCCATACCATGTCGTTATGGCACGGGATGTACGCGACCAGACTGTGTTTATATGCATCCTATGCGGTCCACGGTGCCGTCGCAACGGAGTCATGTGCCTTGCAGATATGGCGATGGATGCACGCGTCCCGATTGCTATTACACGCACCCTCGTGACGGACCAAGACACCCAACGTCTGAGCGACTCAAAGCATTTGCCACAGATGAAGAAGGCGAGGACCGTGAGCGGATCATCCCTGGCGAACAATCTGGTGACTCGACGACTCCGATGCTGTCGTCGTAGCTGAAAGCGTCGTCTATGATGTCATTTTTTCACCAACTTTGTTGTGTATGTTCTATGTGGGTTTTTTTATTCTCTATATAAATACATTCGTAGATGGGCATACCATGCATGAAACTCGTAACTAGAGATCTTGCCAGACAAACACGCGAATACATACATGAAAGAGATCGAAGCCATCCGACGTCTGCCTCAACCGGTGAGATAGATTCGATGGATCATAGCGCTAAACGTGTGTGCATGCAAAGATCATGAAAACAGAGAAATGATAATGACAAGAAAAAAAGGGGGGGGGGACCATATGCTCGTGATTAAAACAGGCCGGCCATCCGCAACGCTTGTTGCTCCTGCGCGTACGTAAGCTTCGGCGGTGTGAATGACCGGAAAACCGGGGCGGGTGGCTGCATGGAGCCTGTGAATACATTGGATGTACGAGGACTGACGTGGATCGATGCGAATGACAAATTGCGCAACGGAGTAGGAAGTACCACATTCGGCACATCCGTATAAGGCTCCTTCTCGGCGGAGCTTGGCGCTTGGACTGTCTCATTGGACGGCGGTGACGAGGGTGGCATTTGTGCCTCCGAGTCACTCCGCCTCCGTCTAGTCGGCGATATTAGCGATGCATGCCGCTCTTCTAGCGCGGAGGCGAAGCGTTCGAATCGATCAAGCTGCGGCGTCTGCGATGATGTAGGAGCCGTGGGACCAACGACACGGTCAACAAGTTGGCGTCCTGGGTATTCGAGGTCCACATCGACAGAAGACCACACTTCGTCAAACTCGCGGAGTAGCATACGTTGACACAATACACACATGAGGGGCGAGTATAGTGCGAGGAAACTTTTGGAATGCAGAGCATTCCGTGCCTCGAGGACGAAATTGTTGACGTTGTATGCGGTAGCCACGACAAAAAACACAATGCCATTGCGCAGGAGCCGCGCAACGAGCGGCGTGAGTGACATCCACCAGTTGTACATGCTATGCACCTTGTGGTAAGGAATCAACACGACAGATGCAATATTCGAACACCAGCGGCGGACCACGTGTGGCATGGGCCTGACGCACTCTGACTCGTACGGGTCGAGATCCGTGCCCAGCTGGTCAGGCGGTACGTACGTCGGACCGACCTGGCTTTTCTCCAGTTGTTGACGGTGCATCTCGAAGGGATCACGAAAGGTAATCTTTTGCAATCGCCGGCCCATGTTCGCATAGGTAAAGAGCTTATATGTAGACAGCCCCATAGCCACCGTGTCGAAAATCATCGCGCATAGATAGAACCATTTGACTGTATTGACGCCAGAGGGCTGTTCCCCGTCAGAGTCGAACGCTGGTCGACATGCACCACCGGCTACGACCAAAGAGTCGCGCGAGAAGTACAATAGTCCAATCGTTGTGCCAAACAGCACAAGGGACAACATGATCATGAAAATAATAACCCAGCGCTTTCGCCGCCAAATCGCTATCGTACGCCATGAAAACACACATGATACGACGAATTGGACAATGGCCACAGTCATCTGCTCATGTTTCAAACACTCTTCAGCCTTGGCGAAATGCCCCCACAGACTGTACGACGTCACGACCAATGGCGGGATAGACACGTATCGAATTAAGAGGAACAAGGCCACTTGTGGATGAAGCAAACTGCGTGGATGGAGCCACATGCTGATTTCGCGCCCAATGGTCATGAGATACTCCCATGCGTACAGCGTGAGGCCCGCCACACACACGTACTCAGCGACTTTAAGTTGGTATTCTAACTGGCTCTTGGTGATTCGTCGGTTCGTCGTGGGATCTGATATGGTATCGGGGTCATTGTTGTTGCTTCCATGGTCACTGCCGCCGCCGTCATCTCCTTGCTGAGCGCCGGCAGCGGCCAGGACCCTTAACAAAAGCAATGCAAAACACAGCCATAGCGCGTTCCAGCGCGCACGACTTGTTTCCATCTTTCAAAGGCGGAAGAGAGAAACGCGTCGATTGCTCGTGTCTGTGTGCAGAGACAATAGGGCGAGCAACCATACACACACACGCGAGGTAAACAGCAATCCTCTCTTGCAAAAGAAGAGTGATTGTGTCGGTGTTTGTTTGTGTGTGCTTGTGCGTATGACTGCGACGATGATTGTCTCCCTACTTTGTCTTTCGTATGGTTCGACTGACTCGAATTCCCATACAATGATGGGGTGCGCAAGTCAAAATTTGCGAAGTACGGACTTTACGCACACGGCAGCTTTGCCCTCCTCCTCCTCCGAGGCCACTCAGCTGACTGTGTCATAAATTGTGGACCCATCGCGTCTAATTTTAATTTTTCTCGCCTGCGTTGACCGCCAAGCATGGCCAGCCAGCCTGTCGTTTTTCTATAAACCAGAAGAGACCGACGCCTTGCTTACGTCATATAGCGGCGCTTGCACAAGCATCCCCAAAAATGTCCGATGGTACATATATGATCGCCACCCTCCACGCATCTGTGACTCGACACGCGCGTCGGCCAACGTCCGCGTGTCTTCCGACGGCCAAGCCGTCGTATCGAGCCAGGTCATAGGGCTCCAGCGCAGTACGTGCTCATGCTGCTCGCGTCTAGCACGATTCTCGAGCTCACGCACTGCACGTTGAAGTGTCTTGGGCTCGTCGGCTAGAACGAGTGCATGCCCGCCAGGCTCCAAGCCTTGCGCAATGTGTTCAAGCTCTGCCATGTAGTGATCAAATAGAAAAGCATGTGGCATGTCGCGTGCGCGCTCAGGCATCTCGACCAGCATGCTTTGCATGCTGTATGCTTGCTTGGGTGCACCGCGCACAACACACGCCTCCCGCCCCCGAACTCGGAGCATGTGCTCCAAGGCCTCGATGAATGACGGCGTCGTGCTGTTACATGTGCTTATGCGACATCTACCATCACCAATCGGCAACAACGCAGATAGCGCATGCGCACGTGCGCGTGCAATTCGGGTTCGCAGCGCATCGGATGACGACACGGCCAGCATGCCCGGTACATGAAGCTGGAAGAAACAGGTCCCAGAGGGATTTCCTTGTCTCGCACGCGGTCCTGAGACAAGCGACTCATCCACACCATAGCGCGGCGCAAACGTACACTTAATCAGCATGTCAGCCTGTGAGCGAGGGGCTGGCAAGGCCGGCACAGCCTCTGTGTCGAGCCATGTAGTAACAAGCTTGGATATATGCGACTCCAAAGCAGCTGTGCTCAGCGTCGGAAATACATAACTGCTCCGATCCACAACCACACACCATGTCTGTGGGGGTGTTCCAGCCGCATGATGTTTCCATGCTGCCAGTGCATGCATACGATCACCAGCATGAGCATCCCATAACTCCTCGAGCCAAACAAGCAGCGCGTGCTCCGAGGGCGTCGGCGGCGCGTTTTTCTCGTGCTGTGGACCAGACTTCCCCAGCGCCTCTACACGTTCGGCGAAAAGAGCATCGAGCATAACCCGGGGAAGAGTCGTATGTCCCATCAAAAAGTACAAAGCGATTGCTATCGGGAGCTCATCGGCATCGTAGCAAGCCAACACATGAGCATGCAGCGGCGCATCCACTTTGAGAATTCCAGAATGCAACGCTGTGGTGATGCAACATGTGTCCGTGTGTGGCACGCACTGGAGAAGCTCACGTTGGACTGCATCTTCCAAGCCGCGAGTCACTTCCACGCACACTGGAGGCATCTCTCGGTCAGACACATTGTGCTGTGGGCGCGATGCGTAGGGTATATTGCCGAGAGATATGCCAGGAGAAATAGCGCTGGATGATGATGCATCTACCCGTCGATGCGCGCCGCCCTTTCCGAGCCCCAGGGCGTCGTGGCCAGCATGGTGTTCTATAAGTGGCAACGACGGGAGTCGCTCGTGCTGCGGTGGAGCGTCAGGATTTTGCCAGGTCGTTGTGCATGCCCACCATGGCAACTCATCTTCAAATACCCACGAGTCGGTCCAGTACTTGATGGCATGAAGATAGATAAACAATTCACCCGGTGCAGGGTCGGGTAACAAGGGAATGTGACACACACTGCAGGTATCGGAAGTGGTAGTGACAGCAGCCTCAACGTCCTTCGCGCCATCAGTGCCCTTGTTATCTTTAGTGTTGCTATCGTCGTCATTGTCATGCGCTTGACAAAATGACGGCCGGTATGCTGGCTGTCCGTTGGGTCCAGGCACATAGATATCCTCGTATCCCAACTGTCGATTCAAAGCGCCGAAAAGGACCTGATCGCGCCAGCGAGCCCAGCCTTCCGAGTCGTCCCGCTGGCCTTTTAGGGCTGTCAATACACGCTCTACCTCGACATTGCCAGACTCGCCACCCACTCGCTCGTAGTGACGCGGCTGTGCCGTTGATAGCACGTCACGATCCACTGTCGCCCACACAGGATGATTGTAAAGGGGGTCATTGCTGATGGCATGGCCGAGCCATTGTGCATGTACGCGGATCTGGTGTGTGCGACCGGTGATCGGACGGCAAACAAGCACACTCGAGTCGGTGGCAGCGTCGTATGAGAGACGCTGGAACAGAGTTCTACACTCTTTGCCCTTGGGATGTACGATGTTAAGCCCGCTTTGCCGATCGACACTTAAAATTGGCTCGGTGCAGTCAACGATGCCATCAGGAAAACGGCCTACGACTCGGCACACGTATGCCTTGTTCACGAGCCCAGCATTAAAGTCATTGCCCAGTTCACAGGCAGCCTCTTTCGTCGTAGAGCAAACCATGATACCTGAAGTGAGTCGGTCCAGCCGATTGCTTGTGTACAGGTTCTGAAGCTTTGCCTGCTCTTTCACCATTTCCACCAACGTGTGATGATGATATCGGCCAGTCGCATGCACAGGTATGCTTCCTGGCTTGACAACAACGATGCGGCCCTGGCTATCGTCTCGGTGAAGGATGCGCACCGGCGCATTCGTGACAGCAGGCTCATGCCGGTGTACTCTGTTGACGAGAAAGTCGTTATTTTGGATCTGATACGTCGGCGTTACTGGGTGTCCATTTACCGTGCACAGTCCATGATGGATGGCCCATATGTAGTATTCCTTTGTGCGATCGCGAAACTCTGTCGTGAAGACTTCTAGGATCTGGCGACCATACCAGCGAGTCTTTGCACGAGTCTTATACTCGTGCCAATATGGAGGAAGGCGTCGCAGACCAGGCGTCGCCATTCGCTCCGTCATCGCGCTCAGATCTAATACGAAATGAAACGAAAATTGTCGTTGCCGATGACTTTAGTTAGGATACCTGTACGCACTGGAAATTTATGCCACCTGTTTGGTTAGTCATCAAAAAAGGTCGATGAAAGAGAGACAGAGTCATGTGGAGAAGCAGGGGGCTGATGGGGCCTGCAAGCACTCATGGAACAAAATTACGCTGAGTGGCCGGTCAGCTTGTCGGCGGATGCGTGAAAGGGCCCAGAGAAACTGAGTCCTGTAAAGAGTCTTGCTGTGCCATCTCGTGGATGCGAGTGGGTATTTTTCGGACGCACAATGCAAGCTGTGTTGGGTCCACGTACATATCGAGGTGGGCCTGCACGACATGGGCAACTTTTTGCTTGTCGAGCGGGCACCTACCAAGTTCGTGGCGGAATACAAGACTTGTTCCAGCATAGGCTGTCTGAAAGCAAGCAGCATGATCTTGGTTCTCGCGCTCCATTCCCCTGCCGGATAACTGGTATTTCACGAGTTTCTTGATCAATGTGCGATTAGTTTGCTCAAGTGATGCGTTGTGCTCCATAGGAGCACTGGATTCATCGGCTGTCATTGGTGTGTAAGGCACGACTGGCTTCCATGTAGGAGAGCCCATGCGCGGCTGTGGCGTAGGCTTATAACTGGTGTAAGAAAGGTCAGTCTTCGTAAGGATTTTGTCCACAGGGTGTCTCGGGGGGCGTTTTTCTCCGCGCCGTCCAGGCGTAGGCGGTCGACGTGTGTGATGTACATCCGGCAAAGATACGTAAAGTTGTCCACGCTTTCCAACACGTGCATCAGAGAGAGACGGCGGGGACAACACCGCAGCTGGCGTTTCATCATCACGTATGGGTATTTTGGGTCGATGTACGGGAATGCGCGGTGCAGGATCATCGGGCCGAGCGGAAGGCGCGCGTGCCCTAGGTACAGGGCGCCCCACGACAAGGTCTAGTTGGCCATCAACACGTTCGCGCGGACTCACAAGAAGCTCAAGTACACTGTTGTGTGCACTCATTGCAGAGAATGGCATGGTGGGACGAGAAGATGGCTCGAACAAGAGTCTCAGAGTCGGTGAAGGTGCATGTTGTAGACAAAAGAGCTGCTCCATGTACGCCTCGGTCATATCCTCAGTATCGTCTACTTGTAGGACAATGTAACCAGATGCCTCCATGTCTGAGTCCAGCCGATGCAAATCATTCGTCACGAGTGCACGCAGCGGATGATGTCTGACCATTTCAAGAGCCAAGCACAGCTCAGCTTCTGCTTCTAACGGGGCGTGTGAAACGCGCGAATCAGGTTTTTCTTCTTCAGCTGATGTTCCTCGCAAATGCGCCCAAGGGTGCATGGTCGTTACGATACTAATGCCTGGAAGCTGTGTCCCATCGTGCAAAACTACAACACCTTTCCACAGAACGCGAACATTAGCCGATGCCTCCTCGTTACCTTTCGCCGGCATCGGATGGCTCATAAATGAACCACGGCTCGTTGGCTCATGCGGGTGGAGCGAGAGAAATTTTGTGGCCCAGAGGCCATTTGTGCCTGCCCAGTCGCCTCGGAAAATTGAGTGTGGTTGCTTGAAGATACGCTGCAAGTCAAATCGACACGACGCAAATGTGGAGAGACCCACCTACGTACCAAAGCTTGTTGCCACCACTGACCAACCGGCTTGAGTGTGAACGGCAGGTAGGCCTTTTTCAGGCAGTCTCTTTGAAATGCCACGACGCCTCGCACGGGTGGATTTGACTCGGTTGGTATCGAGTGAGCCGGTCCAAAAGCTCGCACATGCGGCCCCACCGTCATCCTCGACCGTATTTTCACCGCGGACCAAATTTGAATTCCCACTCAAGACGCCGTCCTGGTACATTGGACACATGCACCGGGCTATGCGTTCGTTTCCATCTATGCTCGCACGCACGCCACCCCCATTGGTAATTGAAGTGAGAGATGCTCGATTGCCATTTACGAGTATTAACCCGAAGTTCGAAGAGGCGCTGCAAAGTGCGCCATCGGCGAAGGAACGCGTACGTATATCATCCCAGACCTACATGAGCGGCTGGGCAGCACGACGCCTCGTTGTATATACGAAACGTGATCAGATCGAGCGCGCTTGGGAGGGTCCTATTGTCCGCGCACTAGCGAAACACACGCACGATGACCACGTTATGTTCGTCGACACACGTAAGAAGAACGACGTGCAACGCGTGTATGACTGGGTATGTGCGCGAGCAAAGCTGCTAAGCAAGGCCGCAGCAAAAGCAGGGGTGCGGCAAGCCTCCAACTCAATGCGGCATTCCCATTTGTCTGGTGCAGCTCGATACACATCCACTCCTGAGACAGGTGTGCGCCTTCTTGTGGTAGGCATGCCCAATGTCGGCAAGAGCTCGCTGTTGAACGCACTGCGCTTTGTGGGTACCGGGAAAAAAAGTGCAGCAAGCACACATCCACATCCTGGACATACGCGCAAGGTTACAGGCACAGTGCGCATCACGCCCAGTGCGCCATCGCTTGCTCAGCTGGACATGAGTGAGGGGATCGACATGAAACGCCTCGTAGCTCGTGAGGCGCATAAGCCCCCATCCGTATATGTGTACGATACACCGGGGATCATGGTTCCGTTCCTTGGATCTGCGGAACATGGCGGTCCAGAACGGGCGTTGAAGCTCGCTATCACTGGATGTATGAAGCAGACGCTGTTCAGTGCCGAGGAGTTGGCTGATTATTTGCTTTTCCGGATGAATCGACGCTATCTGTATGCGCGAGCACATGGCAGTGACGCACTTCCTGCTTATACGGCGCTTATGAGCGAACCAAAGCTCACAGACGATAACATCGAGTTCCTATCTTGCGTTGCGGGAAAAGCGCCTGGAGCGCGCCAGCAGGGGGGAACTATGAATCTATCGGTGGCAGCCGAGTTTGTCATTTCGCAGTTTCAGCGGGGCGTCCTCGGCAGTCGCGAGCTCGACCTGGCCTTAAATGAAGAGGACTTGCCACCGTCTATATCGCTGTCGACCTCTTCGTCTACCCCAGCGGCATCTTCCATGTCATTAGATGATCATGTGGCAGTGCGACTTTTGGCGCATTTGGCCTCCGTGAGTCAAGACCTGCAGGAACCTGCATAATTCAGCTGCGTTCTTTCCCCCTTCTTCCTCCCCAGCCAAAGAACCGCAGAGTAGGTTCGACTCCACCCATGTGACGTGACTGACATTCACGAGTAGATATCATAGAATATACCCCAACATTTTATGGAGTGTCATCAGATGCAGGAAACGCCGAGCGCAAAGGAGCGAGCGAGCCAACGAACGAGTGCATCAAGGTCAATCGATCTACCTCTTTTCTTGTTCGGTCTTCTCTACATACTTCATCTCAGAGCGTGAACCAAGTGAACACGCGCTGAATTGTCCTTTTTCACTCACTTCCGCGACCTGCACGCAAACCAAGTGCGGAACGTGTGCGACAGGTTCTCAGAAGCTGATCTCTCATCAGTGGGAGTGCGTCGTCGCTGAGTTTAGTGCGACGTCAACGAGTCTTGGTAAGTGAATGCGTGCAGCGTTGGGTGTGTGGGCTGTGCTTGGGTGCACAAGCGTCGGATCTATATACGCTCTGCAACAGCATAGTCATGCCCTCAGCGAAGAAGTGTCTGCTCCGACAGTGAGCAGCGAATTTCCAGATCACCTACATCATCATTACCATCAATACCATCATCGTCATATTCGGGTATATCCACATGCTAGCTCAAGCGTGTGGCGGCTCCGCCGGCTTCACCAGAATGCTAACCGCGATTGGTGGGAGCCCGATAATATCTTAGCGCAAGGTGACTCACTGCTGTCATCATTAGTTGGTGGTGAATTTACGACCATCAACAAAGATTCGAGTGCACCTGGCAGCAGTCCGACAGTGCATCCTAACAACCACCTGCTCTCATCGCATGAGTTTACGACAATCAACAAGAATTCAAGGGCTTCTCCTACAGACGAGGCGAGCTCGTCTGCTGCATCCAAAGTGGCTTCTCAAACGTCGTCATCTGGTGATGACGAAGACAAAGAAACCTCAAGCCAAGTACCTACAAAAAGCTCTACGTCGCGTAGTGTGGCGTCTTCTACACAAACACAGGAGGATTCAAGTACGCCTGGTGCTGTGCAGTCGACATCGTCAACGACCATGAAGCGTTCTAGCCGATCATCGTCGCCCACGTCTTCCTCATTGTCGTCGTTGTCGTCGTCATCGTCGCTGTCGTCGTCGTCTTTGTCTTCATCCTCATCTACAGGCAATGGCGACAATGTAGAGCGTACGTCAGCGACACCATCGGCATCTTCTCAGGAAAGTCTTGCAAGTTCCCAAGAAAGTTCTGTCCGCTCGCCGTCGTCACGAGCATCATCTTCTCCGACGCCCACAACATCTGGTACTGACGATGAAAGTGCAAAGGCTCAGCCGTCTAGCTCGTCCGGTACGCCCGGCTCTCAGTCTCCAATGGATCCTTCGCAGCATATGAGCAATGCAGACTCGGATGGGCATGATCATACCGGGCTTATTGCAGGAGTCAGTACGGCTGGTGGCGTGGTGGTAGCGGCGCTTCTTCTTTTCATGCTGTACTGGCTCTGGAAGAGTCGGAAGTCAAGAGAGGAAGTCAAGTATCCCGATGTAACGCATGATTCTGCGATTTCGTCTTCTCCATTACCCGCGCGACAGACTGGTGGTGCAGGGTTTGAGATGGAGCATGACCGCGTATATGATGATGACGTGTTTAGCCATGCAAGGACGATCAAGCCGATGGATTCTTTTGGTGACGAATCGATGATGCAAGCACGCTCAGGAGGCGTCCCCGAGTCGTATGTCAACGTTCCTGAAGAGGTTTCACGGCCACCAAGCTACGAACAGCAGCCCTCCACTGCGTTAACTCAAATGGCACCGGTGCGTCATCCACCGAGTCTGATTCCGAGTGGGCCCCCGCTGGAAGATGTACAGCCGTCCCTTCCACCCCAGGTTGATAGCACAGTGCCGGCAAAGTCAGGGACAAGCCAGCATGTACCTATTTCTATGCCTGAAGCTGTCACGGAGGAGCAAGGAGACATGCCAGCGCCACATGCTCTGCAGAACGGTGCCCCGTATCAACACTTTGTTGTCGGTGAGTTGTATCCCGACACGTCTTTCCAGTCGTACTACGATGCACCTGCCCCTCGCGAACTGTACCATGGTTAATGCAAATGTTTGCAGGCTGCATGTATGAGTGCACGGGTGATACCCAGATTCGCTGCTAATCATGCAAGTGTCGCGGCGCCATGGGGGTGGACCAACCACTTAGCATTTCTTCAGCCTTGCATTCGTCATACATCCTCTATTTCATGAGCTTTTATCTTGTCAATTCTTTTTCGCATGCTAGGACCTGCGGCATTTTCTTCTTGTTTCATAGACACACACATTCGTAGTAACTTTGGGACCCCACATCATTGACGAATTTAGCCCCCGTAAGAGCCAGTGCTTCTGATCTTCAGCTAATAATGTCGATATCTGTCTCCACATCGTGAGCGAATAGTCGCATGGACTAGCCAAATAGGCTCGCGCCACCGAGGTGATGAGGTTGGGACAGCAAGTGGCAACAGGCATGAATCTCATTGGCTGCAGAACAAATGGCATGCGGTCTTGTTGGGCGTCGCAGGACCCAAGGAAGGCTTTCTTCCACAATCCAAGTAGGTTGGTTGTGCGCGGCCGGCGGCTGGTCTGAGCTTGATCCAGAATTCGCGCTCAAGAAAGAACGCACCCAGTTGGACGATCACGAGACCAGTCGGATCAGATCTTGGACGCCAAACAACAACGATAGGGTTTTGGTTTGGCACGCGCATTGCCATTCTCGACCTGAGCCCCACTGTGTGAGAAAGTGCCATGTTGCCTATGGTAACGATGCCTGCACCATCGACGCCTTTGGGGGATTATTCTGCTTTGAGGCGCCGATTTACGGTCCAAGGCTCGCCCACGGATGGTCCACCAGGCGAAGCGACTGAATCACCCAGTCGGACCTCGTCACCAACATCGCAGCGCCGCATGTCGAATCTGTATCGGGTTCTTCAACGGCGCCCTAGTCACTCGTCGCTCAACTCCGATCAAGGATCGGCGCCGTTGCCGAAGAGTCGACATCGCGTCACATTCCGTGGAGCTGGGCCTCCCAATACCTCTTCAGGACGTGACAGTCCTTTGAGGATGGTGTCGTCGGCGCATCAGGATGCGTCGCAAATACATACGCAGACGCGGTCGCGGTCGCCGTGGCGCGTAGCATCGCCCACCATGCCGAGCTCATCTCGCTTGCGAAGCTACAACCCATTTGCTCGCACCAAGCCTTCAGCGGGGCAGGAAGATGATATTTTCCACGACGCGATCTCAGACAACCAGACGCGCCCATCGTCACCCTTCATGAGTGTGACGCGTCCGCACACTGGCATGGGCATGCATCCATCCGATCTTAGGCGCTATGTCTATGATACATCGCCATCAATGCCATTTGTTGACGCGCGTGTGCCATCGTCGGCATCGGCACCGACATCCATGACGCAGCACTATCTGTCAAACAATGTCGTTCTGGTGGTCGAGCCAGCGCATTGCGTGCTGAATATGTTTGGTGCGCTGCAAGTGACGGGCAACTATTCGTTGTCCGGCATGGTGCGAGTGAGTCTTCCACATTCCATGGACAATTGTCGTGCTGTCGATGTCCAATCACTCCAGGTCTCTTTTACGGGCTACTCCGTGTACATTGACAGTTCAGGCCGATTTTCCTCTGTTCGTCTATGCGACTTGAAACAAGAACTTGTACCGACTCGAGCGACGCTGCAGCTTCCTCCGGATGGAGCGCCCATGTACGAGTGTGAATTTGACATGTTTGTTCCGGGGTGGCTGCCTGCATCGTTCAGCACCCGCTCTGTCTCCACGTTTTACAACTTGGACGCAGAAGCGACCTTGTGCGATGTGCTGTCGCAGGACCTTACGTCGGCAACCACTGCCATTGATGCTACGACGTTGACGCCTGCTTTCTCAACGGGCAGCCGACGTGTGAGTAAACCCATTCACGTTCACAGTGCGCCAAATCTTGTGGTGATTCAACGCAGTCGAGAAGTCGTACCGATTCCCGTTGCACAGACGGCTGCATTCCTTGGGCCTGACGTGCCCATTACGTCGAATCCATTCCGCCGTGAAACGAATCCGTTCCGCCACCTATTGCGTGCAGAAGGGCCTGAACCGCCATTTGCGACGTCTTCATCAACGTCCTCATTGTCCATCTCTGCAACGACACCACCCCAGGCATTGACGGCGAACTTGCCTCCTGCATCGGACCAGTCCGACGGCGGCCGGGAGTCGACGAGTCTGCCCACGCCCACGCCGAGTCGCACGCAGCGGATGAATCGTGCGCCTCTTCGTCACCACACACACATTGCGAGATTGCATATGCCGACGCCCGTGACGATCAATGGCACCACACACACATCATTGCCTGTGAAGTTATGCTTGTCTGTACCGGCGTATTCAAGCACACATGCTACAACACGAGAAGAGCAACCGCCGCTCATATTTGGCCTGCAAGCGGAACTGGATTCCCTCTGGCAGCAGGCCAAGGCATGGTGTGATGTGCGTATCTGTGAAATGGAAGCTGTGTGTGTGCAGATGGAGAAGTACAGCTCATCGCTCTCGCGCAGCTACTGTACGGCCTTTTCGCTCGATGTGAATGAAACAACACAGATCCCTTCGTCCATGCTCCCTTTCTTTGACGATGTGCCGATCCACGCTGGTGTGTGCACGCCTCAAAGCTCCATGGTTGCGCAGCCGAACCGGATGCCGCAGCCGTACTCACGAGCGCTCGTGGAGAACCGTGTCCGTCTAGAGCAGACAGGCCACCAGCCATCCGAGCGGCAAAACACGATTGAACGACTGCGTGCATATACGGTGGGGCCTCTGCCAACGATGCGTGAACGGCAGGCGAAGGATGAGCGCCGTGCAGCGAAAGACGACAAAACACAGGCCAGTAGTACCCCTCGACGAAGACGAACCGTGACGAATGCCTTGTCGCGCTTGTCGATGTTTTCTCCACAGCGTGACTCGGCAGCGGGATCTGGAGGATCATCTACAACTCACACATCGAACTATGGAAATGGTGCTGGCACCGGTAGCCATGGCGGGCTGAGTAGCATTCTGCATGGTGCGTCATCATCGGCCGACGACGGCGCGCATGGCACGACTCTCGACACAGGGGGAGGAAGTACTGGGAATGCGACTGAGAACACGAAAGCGTCGTATGTGTTTGACGGGGAAGACGGTTGTGGCTTGGCTTTGAGCCGGAAGCGTGTGCGCTTGTCGTTTAGTCTGCCACTCGTGCCGAGTCATGGCTTCATGGCCCTCAAGTACAACACACCTCAGCTCCTGCCAGATTATGAGAGTCCGCATATGCGCATCCGACACAAGCTCAAGGTCAAGGTGCGGTTCGGCTTCGGCTCGTCTTTGATTGGCACACCTGTCGGCATGCAGAGCGTGGTAATGAGTGTGCCAGTGCGCTTTAGCGAGGCGCCACCGAAAGAGGCACTCTCGCAGGCGCCACCGCTCGTGCTGCCGAAGCAAGCACGAACATATGTGCCATCGAACGGTGCGCCTAACGCGGCATTGCCCCCATCGTACGTGCATGCGTCGTATTCGACCATTGAGAGCGCACAGGGGCACAGCAGCTATCTGCCGGCATACACACAATTGTTTCGTGAAGACGGCTCGCGTCTGGAGGACGATGCTGAGGTGCTGCCTCCGTACCCTGATCAACCACCGATTCCCGTGGCGGCCGATCAGCATATGTTTGCGGCCCAGCTTGCAGCCGCGCTGTATGTGGTGCCAGAGCGTGATCGAGAAGCAAAGACGCCAGCGGCTATAAGTATGCTTGATGCATTCAACGCAGAGGATCAGGAACTGTATGAAATGGCCCAGGAGGTGGACGACGAAATGATGGATGAGCGACTGGCCAATGATGAGGTGCCGTTCGAAGACGACGACGACATGACAGCAGCACGCACGGCCCGATCTGGCGCAGAACATGATGGTGGTGCAGGCTCGCCGCTATTTGAAATGCAGGCGACAAATGATTCCACGATACCTCGTGCCATGGACATGGCTGCCTCGCCCATGATGATGGTAGGGTCGCCCGCAAGTCTGCATGATGTAGCCCATATCACACATGCTTCGACGTACACGTTGATGGATCAGTCGCATACGGTAAGTCCATCGCCACCGCTTGTGCAGCCAAGAACCATGTCTGGATGAGACCATTGGACAGGCGTTAATGATGATGATGATGCTGCTGCTGCTGCTGCTACTGCTACTGCTACTGCTACCAGAGACACTTTGTCCTAGACTTGGGTCCAGTGCCTGCAGCTTGAACGTGCCCCGCTTGGGTGCGTTTAGCATCAAATGTATGCGAGTATGTGCGTTTACGCGTGCATGTGTATGGACATGCACGCTGGCGGGGATGGGGGTGGGAAAAAACACCACGCACACCTGTATCGCTCTTCTCTTCATCTCGTCAGCCTCTGACTCATGCTATTCAAGCAACTCACATCTTGTTGCCACGCGCCCCTACTTTCCGCTAAAAAGTATCCGGTATACCCTTCTTCACCTACGTTACGTAGCATAAAACATTATCACTATGCAGCTCCGTCTACATCGTCGACCTTGGCCAGCAGACGATCTTTCGGCGGCTTGAGTCCTTCGCCTTCCATGCCGTCCGCCAAAGCCTCGATCTTTTCACGCGACAACGTCGACTTGACCAGTAGCTGGGCCATGAAGCCATATGCGCTGGGCGCGTCCATACTGGTGTCGTCGAGGATCGTTACTTGTGGCTTGAAGCCATCCACAAGCATAGATTCATCGATCAAAGAGCGCTCAGCAAGTGCATGAAGCAGCTTGCATGCATCGTCGACGTTTTCCTGCTTCTTGTCCAGCACGGTCGTGACAAGGGCGTCCACGAACGCTGCACGGTGTTTAGAAGGAAGGAGCTCAATGGACTGCACACCCTCGCTGAGATCGCGGATGGCCAAGTACTCCTTGACGTCATTGCTAATCTTGCGCTTGATGTCGTCGTCCGAGGGCTCAGAAGCACCTGCCTCCTCTGCCGATGCCGAAGACTCGTCATCAAGCGGCTTGGTCCGTGGCTGCAGCTGCAGCTTCTTCCGTTGGCCTTCCTCACCAGCGCCGCTGCCGCTGCCGGTGCCGCTACCGCCACCAGATGTGCCGCCTGCACTGTCGCCCGTCAACACATTGAACATATTGGGCGTGGGCGACATGCTACGCTCGTCATCCTTTTGGTTCCGGCGGTTGAAGACGCTCTGTGGGCCACCGCCCAGCTTGCCACTGGCCGAGCGCTCAAGACCCTTGCCGAACCCAGAGAGATCACCAGCACGGCCCATGCGTGACGGCGGTGCATTGCCGACGGTGCTCCAGCCATCATGCGACCTGGCACCTGGGCCTGACGCTGCTGCATCAGGACCGCTACCAAGCGCGTGTCCACGCGGCGGGCCACGACGAGAGCCGCTGCCGCCAGGGCCGCCCCGCGATAGGGAGCCAAAGTCGTGCCGAGTGAACTTCTCCGACTCTTTTTGCTGCTGTTGCTTTGCAGCTTCAGCGTGGATCTCGGCAATGGTTTTTGGTGCTGACTGGTCGTGACGCGGCACCCAGTTGTCGTTTCGCAAGTCGACGACGTCCATGAGCATGAAGCGCATGCGTGAAGAGAGCGCCGGACTCTTGAGGATATCGTCGATCCGCTTGAAGTACACATCCATGCGGCTCTTGTGGTTGCCGGGCGCGGCATCGAGCAGATAACCGACCGTCGTCAGCAGACGGCAAACGCTCTCGATTTCGTCTTCTTCAGGCTCCGTCGTCGTGCGCAACAAGCGCACAATGCACGTGTGCATGATCCGTGGCTGCAGCATCTGGAGCTTGAACAACTCACCGACAAACTGCACAAGACCCAGGCCACGTCGCTTTGCCTTTTGTGCCTCGTAGTATTCGTCGGACATGAGCTCCAGCTCTTTTTCCGATCGATCCTCTTTTGCAGCGGCCCAGCCCTTCTCAAAGTCGCCCTGGCACCACGTGAGCAAGTACTTGCGGAACAGCATGCCGCCGCGGTATTCCTTCTGCTCCTTCTCGTCCAGCACGTCGTCGCGGATGTCCGGGTTCAGGTTCATCTGGATCTTGGCGCACAACTGCGCGTACATTTCGCTCCAGGCCGACTCGTCAATCGCCTTTTCAAATACAAGCGCAATGACTTGGCGCAGCGTACGACCGTCAGTCTCGTTCGTCGACTCATTCGCGTAAGCGACAATCTGGTCACTGATGGAATCAAACTTCTCGATCGTAAGCTTGTTCAGCAGCGACTTGACCTTGCGTTCGACCACTTGACTATGATCCATCTTGTCCTTCTCACGGCCTTGTGGTCTCCAGCGGTTTTCGGAGAAGGCAAGCGGCGCAACCTGGTCCAGTGGGATGGTCGGTCCGCCCTTCTCGGGGGGATTCTCGCGTGGACGTCCTTCGCGTTGGCGGCCGCGGGTGGCCTTCGGCCGGCCGCCCATAGGAATGCCTGTGCCCATCGTCTCGCGTGATGGAATGGGTCCACCGCTGCCGCCACGCGACAAAGCATGTCCACGCGAGCCTGATTGGAACGCACCCATGGGCCCACTGGATCCGAACGCGCCACCGCCGCGGGCTGACGGCCCGAACCGGTCGTCGCCAGCCTTGCCAGCGCCGCCGCGGCCTCCGCTGCCACTGCCACCGCCAAGACCGCCGCGGCCGCCGCCCGTGCCACGTCGTCCACCGCCGCGGCCAGCCACGCTCTCCATGCCAATGGAGGCGAGATCTGGGAGATTGAACGGCTTTTCTGAATAGACGCTCATGAACTGAAGCAAAAAGTCACGGTCATAGCGGTATTTTCCAGGGGCAGCTTCCTTGTTCAGCTCGGCCTGGGGCGGATGCACATCTGGCGGGTACGGAACAGATGACAGGTCCTCAATGGCTCGCGCGTGCTCAATAGCTCGACTCGGTTCCGAAGACGACGGCTGTGTGTGCTCGTGCGTCTCTGACTGCGCTGATTTGTGGCTCGCGTCGTCTGAGGCCTTGGCACCCGTCTCAGACTCGGATGGCTCAGGGGCGGTACTAGCTGCGGCGGTGACAGCAGGCGTAGCAGATGCAGCTGCATCGGTGCTGTGTTGTGGCTTATCACTGCCAGCCTCCAGTGCAGCCGTTGAAGGTTCTTTTGGCTCGGCCGCTTTAGCCTCAGCGGCTTTGGCCTCCGCAGCTTTGGCTTCGGCCGCCTTGACCTCGGCCATCTTGGCTTCGTCGGCCGCTTTCGCCTCGGCCGCGGCAGCCTCTTCAGCACGTTTGGCCTCTTCAGCCTTACGTGCCTCTTCCTCGGCCTTCTTCGCCTGCTCTTCGGCCTGACGTGCAGCCTCTTCTGCCTTACGTGCAGCCTCTTCTGCCTTACGTGCCTCTTCTGCCTTGCGTTCCGCCTCCTCTTTCTCTGCCTTACGTGCCTCCTCGGCCTTGCGAGCTTCTTCCTCTTCTTGCGCCTTCTTTGCCTCCTCGGCTTTGCGAGCCTCGGCTTCCTTCTCCATCTTGAGGCGCAAAACCTTCTGTTGGAAATCATTTTGTGTCTTTACGCGGCTCTCATTCGAAATGTTCGAGCCCGCCGCCTTGGAGGTGTTTGTTTGCGACGAATGAGCTGACGATGAGCTATTCGACGCTGCAGATGCGGAACTCTTTGACTCAGCCGATGCCTTCTTGAGCTGTGCAAGATCAATTTCCGTATGCGTTTCTGGGTTCACGATGCGGAGAGCCTTGCTCTTTTGTGGCTCAAACATGCGGGCGCCTGCATTCATACCAATAGCAGAGGCGCCCGACGCCGCTGGCGCTTGGGGCAAGGGTGTCGGCGCATAGAAGCCAGCAGCACCATCGGGGCGCGACATTTGCATGGTCCCGGGCCTGGGCGACACATTCGGAGGCATCATCGTTGGCGAGCCGGGACCTGCGCCGCCCGCAGCAACTGCGGCGGCTGCCTGACCCCATGGCTGCTGAGGCTGCGCCATGTATGGATATCCACCCGGGCCGGGACTCATAGGATAGCCCACTTGTGGATACACAGGCGGTTGTTGCCAGGGCGATACGAATGGAGGTGGATTTGCGCCGCTCATCGCTGGCTGCTGAGATGGCTTGGCATGCGGTGGCGGTGGTGGACGTACTGATGACTTTTGCGCCGGAGGAGCGGCAGCATTCGCAGGTGGTGAGCTGTGCTGTGGCGCTGCAGTTGGTGTCTTTTTGGAGCTTTGCGAAGAGCCTTGGAACAACTTCTGGAAATCCATGTGTTTCTTTCCGCCAGCAAAGCCAATTTTCTTTTCATGTGCAGCGCCACTTTCTGCCGATACGCTGCCGAACACGGTGGGATGTCCGCCACGCAGATGTTCGCCTGCCGTGGGTTGCGCAGCAGGTGAAGACGACATGACAGCATGCTGGTCATCGACCGTGCCGAAGTTGATGCCTTGCGGTACTGCACGGGCGGCATTCTTGGGCATGCTGACAGCGCCTTCAGCGACCTCGCCGCGCGAGCCCTTCATATGCTTGCCTGATTTCGGCGTGGCTCGCTTATCAGGGCCACTCATCAGAACAAATCAAGTCTACACCTCTTGTCCACACGTATGTGTAGACTGTGTGTATCAGAACTGCCCCCGCCTTTTCGAGAAAAAAAAAGGGGGTGTGATCAGTATCGACGTGTGACTGCGCTGCTGACGTCTTTCGAAATTCCTTCTTTCTAATCTACAACCGGCCCTGCCGCCCCTCCACCAGACCGCCACTCCTTCGTCCCTCTCGGCCTCTTTCGCCTCCAGCTACTGTCCTGCTCTTGTAGTTTCGGCCGGAAGGGACCGCAGGCGACCCAGAGAGAGAGAGGGAGAGGGCGTTAGCGAGAGAGGATGAAAAATTATATGTAGTAAACATCAGTCATCCTGCCACGTGGCTACGTTGTTCGTTTCCTCTTTCCTGCGGACGAAGGTGAAAGCGAAACACCCGCCCCTACTGAGGTTGACGCCGTGGACGTGGAGGTCGTGCGGGCCGAAGGCCGCTCTGACGACGAGGGCTGCGACGATACCGTAGTTTGGCTAACCATAGGGCGAGGAGGTAACTTGCCAGACGTTGGCACCTTGAAACGCGGGCGCTCAGGCACATCTTCTGCCAGCACTTGGGCGGACCCCAGTTCCTTCATGTACCAGGGCCGTACAAGACCAATTTGCGCTGGCACGGCACACCGCACCAGAGGCACAGGCGGTGGCGGAAGCGCATAAGCAGGCTTTTCGAGGACATCGACTCCCGAAGCTGCTTTTATGGGAGCAGAGCCACCAAAGAACAAACGACTCGGCACAGCCAGGTTCGACACGCCGAGCTCGGACTCGAGGCCCATCTCTCGGAAGCCAAAAAAGTCGTCACCAAGACCCGCGGCAAAGTGGCCCAGTGCAAAGGCCTCCCCATCACGAGCAAGTAGGTCTGTATCGTCAATGGAACCACCCATGCATTGCAGCTGATCACGCAATGCATTCTTTTGCTTGCGACGCCATTCCTTGAGCCGCTGGCCATACCGTTCAATGTCCTGTGTCACGTACGCTTCGATCGTTGCGACACTATTGCCACGTCCCGACAAGACATGATGGATCATATCCTCAGGATCAAAACGGCGCACAAACTGGTCCATGTACAGACGAAGCGTCCGACCCAGACCCATGAGGTACTCGATAGCGACATCTGCCAGCACCTGGACAGGGGCAGAATGTGTGCCCTCGAAGCCCGCATGCGCAAGAATTGTTTGGACCTGCCAGCTCGCTTGCGCATGTGCATAGGACGCCGATAAACGCGGTGGCGGAGCGTGTGAGGCATAAGGCACACACAGCTCTATCGCCTCATTCGCAGGGCCCGGCCCCGTATCAGAATGCCGCTGCTTCTCTGGGCGCTTGAGCGCATTGTGAGGGGCATGCAAGTTGCGCTCCTCTTCTTCCAAAACAACCTGATCTGCTCTAGCCTTGGTCTCAGCCTCGACATCCTTATCAACTTCCATTTCCTCCTGGTCATCCTCCTCTTCTGACGAAGAGATCTCTCCGAGGGACGGTGGTATAGGCAGGTCAAGTTCAACAGCCTCCGCCAGCTGATACAACTTGTTGTGGGTGTGGTATAAACGCTGTAGCATGCGGATATTCCGTGCCATCATACGGGGCACGCCAGGCCGCTGCGTGGGAAGACGTGACGTCAGACGCTCTGACTCGGTTGCCAAGAACCGTGCAGGAGGCTCATAGCACTCATGTCGCAAAACCGGCGTACCGGCGCATAGCATAGCATCCGATGAACATGCCGACCACCAGCGCTGCTGCGCAGTGGCTGGTGGTCGGCGGAGCGCAGTGCTGAGTGGGTCAGGTGTTGAAGGCGACACCTGTTTGAGCACATCGAGCGTGGGTGCCAGACTCGTCGATTGAGAAGTTGGCATTGTTGATGAGGTAGATGCCGACGGCTGCAAATGCGAAAATTGAGTGCCTTCTTCAAGCTTGGACATATTGACATCCAGTTCGTGAAACACACGAGACGAGTCAGTCGTCCGACGGAGCGCATATCTTTGAGGCAGTGGTATAGGGTGCGAAGAAAGCGGCACAGTCGGGTCTATTGACATGCCAGAGCCCCCCAAGTGTGCGCCAACTTTGTCGTTATTCGTATTGTTGTTATTGTTGTTGTTGCCGCCGCTGCCTTTGAAAGTGCCCGTAGAGCTCGTAGACAAGATATCAGCGGAAGTAGACGCAACATCGGAAGACATGCGCGGCATGTTGGATGTGGTAGAAGATGACAACTGCCACTGAGCGAGCAAGTCTTTCGACTCATGCTTATCGCTAAGAAATTCAAGCAGATGATTTGCTTTTCGCCGCATGAACGTTGCATTGCGTCGGAGTGGGTGCGTCGGTGAGGCATTGTAGACAAGGCAATTGTCCCAGATGAGATTCAGATCATGCGCAAACTGGTTCTTAGTCTTATACTGCCCGCTGCGAAGCTTCTTCTGCATGGTACCTAGATCCATGGGGTTTTTTATGACTGGAATGAAAAGCATGTATTAGCGAGGTCAATGGTAAAAGAAAAAGCCATATTGTACATCCATATGCACGGATGAACAACATACCATCATAATAGTCTGGTGCATCTCGCTTGCTGACGCGTGCAAGAAATGCTTGTGAATGTTCCTGGCATAAGCATGGCCCATGTACGTACCGTATAATTCCGCAGTTCCATGAGCACACGCTCCATCGCTTCCTGATACTCTTCGCGCTCGTCCTAGTAGTTGAAGAAAAAAGGTATAAGTCCTGAGAATACCAAATTATCACACGTACACGACCCTTCTGTGCCTCGCTTAGTAGCTGAAGCAGCTCTGGATCCTTGATCGGCACATCATCTCGGTGTGCTCGTATCGCTTGGAGCAAGTACTACAAGCAAATGCTGTAAGTATAGTGAAATCACAGCCTACCTTCATGCTCCGCGACACAGTCAGTGTCTTTTGCGCCCTTGACTACCGCGTCGTCGTCAAGCTACGATGAATCGTGGCAGTTGAAGCCGGTAGAAGGTGGTGGTTTGTGTCACGTGGTTTGTGGAGATCTCCACACTGCCAAAGTAGCGAAGTAGCGGTGATGTGGTTGGTGGGTGTCGTGCACGACAGGCAAGGCCGCAACACCAAGTGAGATGGAGTGGGCTTCCAAATTTTTTTTTCTCAGCTTGCGTTCGTGCACGGAACACGCAGGATAAATGGCGCCGAAACAGCATGCGCGTGGAATGGAGCAGCATGGTGCGCGTAAATTCCATGCGTCACATGGATCACGCACGAATCGTGGTGCACTCACGCCACAGCCACGCGATACGGCGACAGGGCTGAACAAATTGAAAAGTATGATTCGGCAGACAAAGCGGTTGTTAGGCAGGGTACGTGCCACAAGTATGTCTAATAAGTGTGCAGGAGTCTATTACACCAGGAGCGCGTATCGAGGCAGAAAGGCGTCTTCATGCATTGGAGCGCGAGGCTTTTGAACGAATGCAATCTAACAAGGAACGGCAATTCTCCGTGCGATACCACAAAGTCAAGTTTTTTGGTACGTATGGGCACGCGAGTGAGCTGATGCAGAACGTCAAAAACTCATGCGCCGAATCCGGCAACTCAAACGTAATGGTGAATCCAACAAGCGTGCGCGTGCTGAGCTTTTTGAGTCACGCATGTTTTTGAACTATGTACTGGTACGTAACCGAGGAAATCCTCTCTCTATCCTCCTTCTTTACCCCTCTCTCTCTTTCTCATTCTCTCATTCTCTCTCTCTCTCTCTCTCTCTCCCTCTTCTTTTGTTTGTATGACTGACTTCTTACGCAGCACTATCCGGCTGATCAGCGCTACGTCGCGCTGTTTGCTGACCGTGGGATGAAAGAGCCGATGGCACCGACATCAGATGCCCATGATCGTGCGCACCAAAAAGCAGCAGCATTCTTGAAGCAAGTGCGAAAAGCAATGAAAAAAGGCGAGATGTCAACCGAACCGGATCTAGAACTAGAGCAGCGCGAAGCCCAAAGTAGAATGAGTGACGGTCTGCAGAAAGATTCGAGGCGTGTTGTTCAAGAGGCCATGGATGAGGGCGACGGCAATGATGACAATGACACTGACGAAGAACGCCTTGGCGGTGATCACAGCAACGATGACAGTGACGAAGAGGACCAGACTGGACAAGACGATCATAGCAACAATGACGAAAGCGAGGACGAGGGCGACGATGACGACCAAGACCAACGTAACGCCATCACTGCCAATGCCGTACGCTCTCAGCATGAAAATGCCCAAGCATCCTCCTCCATCGCAACAGACGACTTTTTTGCCCTATAATCATCATCTATGGCGTGCAGCGGCCCGTCCACCGTGGGTACAGCGAACATTCACGCACAGTCCACCGGTTGGTCAACCAGGCCAAGAGGCGCTCGACGCCCAAACCATATCCACCGTGCTCACAAGTGCCATACTTGCGCTGCTCTGTGTACCAGTAGTAAGGCGAAGGATCAATGCCCTCTCGCTTGTATGCATCAAGAAGCTCATCATGGCCGGTCATCCTCATACTTCCACCAACAATCTCACCAACGCCTGGCATCAACAGGTCAACGCTCTCCGTGAATGCCTCGTCACCTGGCACACGCTTCATGTAAAACGCTTTGATCTCCCGCGGGAAGGAATGCAGCAGAATCGGCACACCCAGCTGGTCCGTCATTTTTCGCTCTGCCGCCTCGGCAATATCATCGCCGATCTTGTGCGGCTCTCCGTGCTCGTTGGTGATGTTGTGCTCGTTCAGGTACGCAATGGCGTCTTTGTAGTTCAGACGCAAGAATGGGCGCTTCGGTGGCTGGAAGCCGGGGTTGAGCTGCTCAATTAGGGCACGTGTTTTGTCGTCCTTCAGGACGCGATCGACCATGCCGCAAATGTCCTGCTCAATGTGCGAGAGGAGATCGTCGAACGACACAAATGCAAGCTCGATTTCCAAGTGCGTATACTCACTGAGATGACGGCGTGTATGGCTCTTCTCAGCACGGAAACTCTCCTGCACACAGTACACGTCACCCAACGCTGGCAAGCACGTCTCGAGGTACAGCTGCGAGCTCTGAGTGAGGAATGACTTTTGTCCATAGTAGTCGAATTGGAAGAGTGTCGCACCCCCCTCGACCTGGGTCTGCACCATGCAGGGCGGCGTCACTTCCAACATGCCAGACGACGCAAACTCTGCCCGGAAGCCGTCCAAGACAGCGGCGCGCACACGCAGGATGGCCGAGGCCGTCTCGCCCCGGAGCACGAGGTGTCGGTTGTCGGCGAGGATCGATGGATCCGCATTTTCCGATATGCGATTCATGATTGCATCGTCACCGCCTGGTGCCTTGCCCACACACGTCCAGTAGTCGACAACGAGTTCATGGTTGTCCGGTGCCGTCTTGCCCTCTGGCAGCGTTTTGATCACGCCATACAGCTCGACGGAGCTTTCAAGCGTCAGTGTGAGAGCATCGTACGTCTGGATCAACGCGCCCTGCAGTACACATTGCAGGTAGCCCGTACCATCACGAAGCACGAGGAACATACGATCCTTCTGCGAACGAAGGCGATGAACCCAGCCACAAACCTTCACACGCACGTCACGGTTTTGTACGCCCGCACAAATCTTGATGCGCTTCGCCGGTGCCGCATCGGACGGCGGCTCAATAACGATCTTCTTGCTCTCTTCGAGTTTCTTCCGGTCCTGCTCAGCGCGCTCCGCTTCCTGCGCGGCTTGTTCACCCGCCTTTTGCTTCTTCTTTATGGTCATGTCATACATCTTCTTGGCCTTCTTGACGCCTGAGGCTGAGAGCGGCTCATACGTGCCCTCGTCTCCCTTGCAAATCATGACTGTCACATCTGGACCGCGTGCAAGCATAGCACCAAGGGCTGTAGCATACGGTGCTGACTCTGTGCCTTGACCAGTCTCATCGTGACCTTTTGTTTCGTTGACATACACTACCGCGTAAGCTTGTACATGGTGCACGAATCTGCATACCTATCACAGTATCCTTTACTTCCATCGCGGCTGTATGCTGTGTCACCGACTCCATCACGTTTGGTCGCTCTCTCTCTCTCAGTCAGCGTAGAGGGAAAGGTCCGAGTTGTAGCAATGGACTCACGGCGACTGGACGAGTTTTTGTTCTCCCTTCGCAAAGGACTGACGGCCATGCAACAAATCGAGTCACTGATTATGTCAGCGCCTTGGGCCCTCGGTGGTGGAGAGCATGTGCCTGGCCCCGAGCCTTGTGGGTGTTGAGAGCAGAGCCGACCTCGTTGGGCATGTGTAAGCGAAGTAGACTGGATTGGTCTGTGTACACACGGACTATCTGCTTCTCCCCCACCCTTGCTCTCCCCTCACGCTCAACAATGCAAGTACCACAGTGGCCTTGCAACGACCTGATTATCTGAGTGCTTTATAGTATTTTGATTTATTTATTTATTTTGCGTAGTGCCATTCCTACTATCAGGAAATTCCAGAATTACCCCGACTTGTCGATGCAGCAGCCCCCCACTCGTCCCCCCGCTACCTATATGAACAATCACGTAAATTGTGGAGGTCTCGCTCGCATTCGAGGGCTCGCCCACACCCGAATATGGAGGAGGGGGAGGAGACTTTGGTGGCGCGAACTTGCAACAGGAGAGACCGGGCGTCGCTTCAGCTTCCGTTGGTCGTTCATCGCCATGTTGCCACAGCATTGGATTTGTACTGCTTGGGCGATCACCGTAGGAGCATGCATCACAGCGACTCACGCTGTTCCGATGCATGCGACTTGGCACGAGGCCGACGAGACGCACATAGCGCCACTCGTTCAGTCGACAAGTGCCGCTTCGGTACCTGACAATTACATGGTGGTGCTCAAGCCAGAAGTAACAACAGAGCAATTCGTCAAGCATAGAGAACACGTAGCATATGCTTCTGTGCTCTTCTCTTTGCTTCATGACAAGTCGGCCATGAGTGGCGTGGATTTCGCGCGAATCATGCAAACACAAGAGAATGGGATTGCCTCACATTGGCCAGCACAGGAAGACGTTGGCCTGTTTCGTCACATCTTTGACATGGTACCTCACCTGCAGGGCTATGCAGGACGCATGGATGCCAGCTTTGTCGATGCCCTGCGGAGGCTGCCCGAAGTGGACTACGTGGAGCGCGACTCGATCGTTGATGTAACGATGCTAAAGCAAGACGATCGTTCTGTGCAAGACATGCCACTTGATTCTTCGGTGCCTGCATCTACGTTTCCTTGGGACAGCCCATATCAACATCTTACAGAAGATGGTGCACCCTGGGGTCTCGCGCGCATCTCTCACCGCAAGTCACTCTCGCTCGGTACCTTCAACAAGTACGTGTACGAGTCTATTGGCGGCGAGGGTGTGACAGCGTACGTGATTGATACAGGTGTAAATATCGCGCACAAGGACTTTGAGGGCCGTGCTTCATGGGGCAAAACCCTTCCCTTGAATGACACCGACATCGACGACCACGGTCATGGCACACATGTCGCTGGCACTATAGCATCAAAGACATTTGGCGTTGCGAAGAAGGCGGACATTATCGCCGTCAAGGTACTGGGCTCCGGAGGTCAGGGAACGATGTCGGACGTGACGGCTGGTGTGCTGTGGGCCGTTGCTGATGCCCAAAACAAGACTCGGGAAATCATGAACAACCCAAACTCGGCCGCCGCGCGGAAGCACCGCGGCTTCGTGGCCAATATGTCGCTAGGTGGATCCAAATCACCGACTTTGGACCGAGCAGTGCGTGGTGCCGTTAAGGCGGGCATGCACTTTGGCGTGGCTGCGGGCAACGAGGCTCAGGACGCTTGCTTTGTCTCGCCGGCGAGTGTAGAAACGGCCGTGACAGTCGGTGCGTCGACGATCGCCGATGAACAGGCTTTCTTCAGCAATACTGGCCCATGTGTGGATATCTTTGCACCGGGTCTCAACATCCTATCGACGTGGTCGTCGTCGCCGCGAAGTATCAATACACTCTCAGGCACATCGATGGCATCGCCGCACATCGTCGGCTTGATGGCTTACTTGCTGTCGATCTATGGCACTGACGACTTTATGCTGATCAAGGACGCTGTACCTACACGAGTAGCTCCTGCAGCGATGCACCAGGCGGACACACATGGCCTTCGTGAGACTGGCCGTGGACATGGAGAGATGAGTGCACGTAGGAGGCTGTTGCAGGTGCTTCAGAAACTCATGCCATCGTGGATGCCGTCGTTGGAGCGCCTCTTCCCCCAAGTGCCTGTGTTGTCGACAGAGATCGAGCAAGGACTCAGCATTGAAAGTGCGTTGCGACCCGCAGACCTGAAAAAAGCTATGCGCCGTATGGCTATATCAAATGCCCTGGAGCACCTGGATCCCGAGACGACCAACAAACTTGCTTACAACAATGCTACCACTACAAACATACAGTAAAGAACTTGTGGAGATACCGGAGGCCGCAGTGGGAGGCAGAATCCATGACGGCAGTGCTGGCGGTCATAACGACACAGACGAGAAAGGCAATGGAGCACGCTGCCGCCGTTGTCACGATGGCATGAACGAGGCTCAAGACTGGGCCTCGATGACCATACCGGCTGTGTCAGAGATGTTGGTCCCGCCGCTAAAAGTCAGGGAACATGTTGGGGAACTCGTCCGGAGCATTGGGACGCTGGTACTCGGACAGATCATTTTCGGGATACTTATCGAACCTGGCAGTGTGTGAGTATATGTTGGAACGCACGGCTTGTTCCTCGCATGGGATACGTACTGGCTTGCGTCGCCATCCATATTGATATTAGGGATGTAGGGAGCGGGGATTTCTTTTCGGTAGAGACATTCCCAATCGATTTCAGCAAACCACATATGGGCGAAAATATCGCGGCTGCCGCGGTGCAAATTACCAAAACGTTTCGAGAGATCGGCCGTGAGCAGCGACTGAAGAAGATCTTTCGCACCAGGCTCGAAGAACGACGGGTAGTGCACTTGGCCAGCGAGGATCTTCTCATACAGCTTGATGGGGTTGCCGTCTTCAGTGTAGAACGGCGGGTAACCAGCCATCATCTCGAAAAGCAGCACACCCACAGACCACCAGTCCACACTGGCATTGTATCCGCGAGCGCGGATCACCTCCGGCGCCAGGTAGTCAGGCGTGCCACAGAGCGTCCAGCACATACCGTTGGACTGGGCCGTGACTTTGGCAAACCCAAAGTCGATGAGCTTCAGGTGTCCGTCAGCGCCGATCAGCACGTTTTCCGGCTTCAGATCGCGGTAGATGATGTTGTGTTTGTGCAGGAAGTCAATCGCAAGCGCCACTTCCGAGATGTAGAATTTCGCCACTTGGGATGGGAATCGCCGGCTCTGCCGTAACAGACTAAACAGCTCGCCACCGGGCACAAAGTCCATCACCATGTACAAGAATGTCGGGTCCTGGAACGTACCCCATAGATTCACAAGGAACGGATGCCGCACCATCGACAGGACGGAATGTTCATTATTCACATGCTCAACTTGCTTCATCTTGACGACATGCTGTTTGCGCAGCACCTTGATTGCATAGAACCGTTGGTTGTGTACGGACTGTACGAGATGCACACGGCCAAATGAACCTGTGCCGAGTGTGCGTAGGATCGTGAAGTCTTGTAGTTTGTATCGGCCCTTCAAATTCCGCATGGGCAACCCCGTGTACATATTCATGTCAGGCGCACTGGCCGGAACGCCCGGCATCGTTGTGAGGGTTGGTTTTGATGTCGATGACTGCGCACTGGAAAAGCCCTGCGTGCTTTGTGAGCCAGACTCCACTGTGTCTACGTTGTTGTTCTTGCTCTGTTGCGATACATCTGGCTGTACTTGTGCAGCTAATGGCAGCAGCGATGACTGAGATGTCGCAGACTGTGCTTGCTGTTCTTGCTGCGATGCCGCATTTGCTGCAGCCTTCTCTCCAGCATCACGCTTGTGGTAGTGGAAACCAAAGATGTTCGGCATCGCGCCGTTGACTTCGCGCTGCTAAGCCAGTCCACGTCGTCACTGTCGTTGGCCTGCGATGGTCGCCCCGAATGCCGCGTTTGGGACTGGTTTGGTCCGCGGCCCAGCCCAATTACACACACGTCCCAAAACGCGCTTAGTCAGACAGGTTCGAGGGGGCTCAAGCCACATCTTCGTACCCATTGCGACATAGGGCCAGCTCAGGGTTCATCCCCGTCTCCTCCACACCCGCGGCAGTTAGCGTCAGGTGAGTCGACCGGCCCACAGGAAGTCAACGCCGCCTCCACCCCACCTCGGCAATAAGAGTGTGTGCGTGTTGGAAGGCGCGGGTCACAGAACAAGCTGTGGGTTGTGCATCTTGACAAGGTATGTTGAGGCGCTATCTTCCAGGGTGTGTGCGACCCGCTCGCACAATGCTTGAAGCAGCACAAATCAATACTCGAAATATGAGCATGTGCCACTTGTCCTGTTTGTCGCGATCAGTGGCGACGCAGCGGCCCCCCGTACATGACCATACGCACCTCCTAGTGTGCCATCGCACCTTTGTTCGATATGCACATACAGCCAAAGAAGCTGGCTCTTCTCCTGATTCGTTCCATGTAGCAGATCTCGATATGGTCGAATACCATCGTATGGTCGATAGCTCGTTGGATGAAATGACAGCGCAGCTGGAGGAGCTCCTTGAAACAGAAGATATTGATAAGTTGGAGGAAAAGGCATCGCATAGTGGCAATGCGAGTGAATGGGACGTGGAATATGCTGTGCGTACACGCGATAGTGGGAGCTGACTTGGCTTTGTTTTAGTCGGGAGTAATCAATTTGCGTCTGGGCTCCTATGGGACTTATGTTATTAACAAGCAGCCGCCCACGAGACAGATTTGGCTGTCAAGCCCATCAAGGTACGCACACGGCTTGGGCTTTATGACTGACCACACGCACTAACTCGCCCACTCACTAATACACTTATTTACTCAATCGTGCTCTCTCTCTCTCTCTCTCTCTCATTGATCTGCTACATTCCAATCGGCAGTGGACCGAAGCGATTCGACTACGACCAAACAAAAGATGTCTGGTTCACCTTCCGCGATGGTCAGCTCTATATTTTTCATGAGCTTATAAACGAAGAGTTAAGCGCTGTCTTTGATACACCCGTGAATTTGCACATGTAGCTGAAAGGCTCAACCAACATGTGTGTGTGTGTGTAGACGCTCTCAACGCTACGATAACGCTCTTCCATGGCATTCTCTCGCTCCAAAATAAATTCACTTGATAGATTGCTTTTCACTGATAGCTACCTTATACATCTATATTGTTACATGAAAAACAGGACAAACGCGCTGCATACGCGATACATTTACCAGTGTCCCTCCCAAAAACGAGACACGCCGTCATGCTCAAGAGACTGACACATCACGTGTTGTAGACTTGCCTTGCTTGGGCCATGCGCCAGCGTCTTATGGACGGAGGTGGAGCGAAGCTCTGCGCAGGTCAACAAGTGCGACCTAAGAGGAGCAGCTACACGCATCAATGACTCGACAAAAATCGGCGGCAGTGAATGGACGAGCACGCGGCACACCAGTGGGGCTGCTGCAAGAATTAGATCCATGCATGAACTTGCATAAATAGATTTTGCACGGGTGTATGGATTGGGCCACTACGGCCAGACCAACCTTGCACCAACGTTGACGGCCATCTGTCACGAACACGAGCGCATAGGAACATCATCAGAGCCGTTCGTGTAGTGTGACAGAGAACGAGCGAGCCAGGATATGCCGCCGCAACAAGCACAGCGCATGGGTACAAGATTCCTACACCAGCTCACAAATCTTGGTAGTAGCGGAAACAGTTCTCATGACACCCCACCACAACCTGCTGGAAATGGTAGCTCGTCACCCGTGAAGAATCAACTTGCTTCCTTTTTTCAGAAAGGACCGAATTCTTCTGGATCGACACCGAACTATCCTCAACAGCAGCCAGAGATATCCGCACCCACACGAGCTATGGGGGCTCACAATACGTTTGACTCAGCAGAGGATCCCTCCCTGCGTTTTGGTGAAGCATTCAGTGATGGGATTAGCCCCAATGGTACTTATATGCGGAGAGCATTTGGTAATGATGAATTGGCGGATCCTTCTGGAGTGCAGGCTGGCCGCTTCGGGCCTATGCATTCACTTGGCCAAGTGGGTCAGAATGCGATGTTGCAGCAGCCACCACAGCAACCACAATTTCATCCCCACCTGCAGCAGCACTTGCAACATCACATGCAGCAGCAGCAGCAGCAGCAGTTCCATCTGCAACAACCGCCGTCCTCGGTTGATCATATGATCGACATGAACGCGGGGCGATTTATGCCACAGCACAATCAGCCACAGCCAATGGGAGTATCGACCGGTCCCCACAACATGCCATTTGCGAGTCAAAGAGCGCCACAGCATGCTCGTGACATGTTTGATTCGAATGCTGTACTGCAAGATGGTCAGCCTAAACTAACGACTCAGCCGCCGGACATGGTATCCCATATGAATACGAATCTGTCGTCGAATGCTGGCCAAGTCGGACAGGGCAGCATGATGCATAGCATTCCAACGGCCCAGATGCCTCTTATGCAGCCGCCATCATTTGGCACAACGACAGATGCATCGACTTCCAATCCAGTATTCGCCATGTCTAATAAGCCACATGAGGGCGTGACGACGCCGTCAGCCGAAGATCATAAAATGTTAGGAGTTCCATCGAGTGCTCATCGTGAAGCCAACACTGACGATGGTGGCACGCCTCTCCGCACGGTCAATCAGTGGTCGCACACATCACCGACGAAGCGGATGGACCCCGCGGAAATTGACCATTTATCGCGTTCATACTATACGGAGCTGCTGAACTTTTTCCGCACTCAATCAATCCGCACCTCTCTGCTGACGCCTTCACGTTCTAGCGCCCGCGAAAAACTCACACGGTTGAACAAGCAACAGTTTGCTGAGCTGTCTACGGATGTGCACGACGAACTGCGACGCCGGCAGGACGAGCTCCAAGAGATGCCATTCTTGCAAGGACGTGACGACTTTCATCCAAAGCGGAACCAGGCCCGTCAGAAGCTCGCGACTCTACCTAAGACGAGATTCCGAGACTTGGCGTCCGACGTGTTCTTCGAGCTGGAGCGTCGGTACCCTGAGCTGCCCCAGGAACTGCGCTACGAGTCGCTTGAGGATCTGATGGGAGCACGTGAGGGACACTCTAGAAACTCAAGTCTGATTTCCAAGGCTCCCGCGGGGGTGAATACTGGTGCAGTGCCTGGTGCAGTGCCTGGTGCCACAAACGATGTTGAACCGCCCCATTCCTTGGTATCTTCGACTCCAGGCGCTGGCATTCATGGCATGGAACAAGCCCCTGCGCCTGTGCCTGTGCCTGTGCGAGTCTCTGTGCCGCCGCCTGCTTCCTCGCAATCGGCCAATATGCCACCGCCACCTGCTACGTCAGGTCCCATGCCTGGTCCGACGTCCGGTTCCACGTTCGGTGCCGTGTCGAAGGCACCTGTGCCTGGCGCAGGCTCTGCCCCCACGACGGCTGTCCCATTAAGTGACCGGCAGCAAGCTGATCCTTATGGCACAAGACCTCTATCGTCCTCACGCATGAGCACAAACCTTGCTCAGCAACAACTGACAGATCTTATGGCCGATGCTCAGCAGATGAGTAGTGCTGAAATGTTTGCGCCTGCACACAGTGCGGCCGTTGAGGAACAGGATCCCCGAAGCTTACAGGCAGCAGCCCGCACCTCATCATCGGATCGTGATTCGATGATCCCGTCTGCCTCAGCAGCAGCAGCGACATTACCGGCCGCATCAGGCGCAGCGGCACCAGCAATTGATCCTGCAGAAATTCGCGCGTACGAAGAACAGGTCGGGCTTCTTCAGAAACAAGTGCAATTGCTAGAAGAACAAGAACATGTGCTCCGTGCGCAGGGCACGGAACATGATCGTCTAGTCGAGCAACTTCGTTCTCAGAACAATGCCCTCGAAACGCGCCTCACATCTCTCGAGCATGAATTGGAGGCTCACGAGACTGTGGCACGTGATTTGCGGTCTGAGAGCGATCGACGGCAAGTGGCGCTGGACGACAAGGAAGCTGAGCTTCTGCAGCACCGCGCCGACTTGGACGTGTTGCGATCACAGTACAATGAACTGAACTTGGCACACGCAGCGCGGAGTGCCGATGCCGAGTCGGAAACGCATTGGAAGCGGCAGCTCGAGGTCATGCAGCGGGAGACGCTCGAACAACAGCAGATCGTCCAAGACCTACGTGGCGAAGTCGCAACCCTGCTCGAGGAACTACGCCGCCTAAGTGCGCGCAATGATGCTATGACGGCCGACAAGGAGTCGGACGTCGCGATCATCCGCGACTTGCACCAGCAAATGTCGACCTACAAGCGGCGGTACGAGAGTGCGAAGGGCGAACTTCGAATGGTGCAGTCGACTGCACAGCTTTGGGCGCAGCCGCATGTGGACGAATGGAGGTATGTATCGCCCAACGGCGCTGTGGCCGACACGAATCTGCGGTCTTTCCAGTCGGCTATTGATGAGCTCTTGTCGTCGGCGCGCTCTTCAGCGCCCTCAAACGTGCTGATCGCAATGAAGACAGTTGTCTTGTCGACGACACTCGTGACCGACGACGTCGCCAAGTATGAGATGCAACCAAACAATGAGATCGCATCTTTATCGCCACAGCAGCGCGAGGATATCGAGACACTCAAGGTGTCGATCTCAGATGCTTTGTCGAATCTGATGAATGCATGCCGGAACCATGCATCGTCACAGGGTCTTGCCCCCGTAAGCCTCATTGATGCAGCCGCAACACACGTGGCACTAGCGGTCGTTGAGTTGATCAAGCTGCTCAAGTTACGCCGAGTCCCTCGACCAGATGAAGATGACATGAGCTTTGACAGTATGGCAGACTCAGGGCCTGCCTTGGGGGGTGGCTCAACAACGCCTAATGGTCTCAAGCCACTCCATACACGCAACGCCGCATCGCCATCGCATCTGTTGTCTCGCGGCACACCCAGCCGTGGTGCTGGCATCACAAGTCCCACGTCACTCCGCTCGCTATCATACTCGAACTCGAACCTCGAAGCTCGCGCTCGCGCTTTGGACATGCCAACCGGTACGCCAAATGCTTCGCATCAGCAACAGCAGCATGGGCAAACGACCAGCGCGCCCGGCGCCGGCGCGACTTCGTCTGGCGCAGCGGGTGTGGCTGCATCAACACCGACGCCACGACCTTCGGCAGTGCCTCCTCGACTGCCGAATCGTGAAATGAGCTCTGAACCATCAGCCTCAGCAACTCCGCAAGAGTCGTCTCGCGCGCGTCTACCTTCGACTGAGACAGCCACTCGTCCTCAGTCTCCCCACGTGCCGCGGCCACCATCAGCGACTTCAACATGGCGTGGATCGTCGACTGACCAGCCGATGCCAATCAGTGGCAACTTGCAGCAATCCACAAGCCCGGAATCAGTGTCAACACCCGCATCTTCTCGAACACCATCGCAATCACACTCCCACATGCAACAGCAGACACGACCCTCATCCCAATTAGCTGTCCCAATGAGTCAACAGCGCGAAGATGAAGACGCAGAAGATGAACTTGAGAACTGGGGCGAGCTTCGCAATTACATTGAAGTGCAGACCGAAGCCATCGTCCACTCCATTCAGTCGCTCCTTTCGGCGCTGAGGGAAGGTGCCCAAGGGGTGCAGCTAAATGAGAACCTGACGCAGATCACCACCATCGTTTCGTCAATTGTCGCCATTTCACGCGACCACTTGCCGCAGGCAACGTCCCGACATGGAGCCATTGCCACAGAGGCCGAACGAATTTTCGCTGAGCTGACGGACAACTGCGACAGGCTAAGCGATATGCAATCGAATACGACGTTTGATCGTTCGGCGAAGAGCGTCATGGCCAGTGCTTCTTACGGAGTAGCAAAAGGGCTCAAGGCCTTGAATGAGCTACTCAATGCCGCTGACGAAGCGCCTCTTGCTCAAGCGTAGAATCTGGTCTCTTCTGCATGTTTTTTTTTTTCCTATTACTACAATCCCCATGTTTTCCATGAATACCGTTTTTTTAATGAAACTCGGTTAGTGTGTTAGATATGATCGGTCAATACATGTCCTCTTTGCACTTTTTTTTTGGCATTGATTGTGCTGCCTGGGCTTTGCTAGCTTCAGCTGAGCATAGCGCATCCTACTTTTAATTGACTTTTTACCCACGCTTCTACATCTTTTCTAATAGTACCTTATACGTACTCGCTAGGTTCTTGCTTCTTTCGTTGCTTTTCGAAACTTCCATTGATTTGGAAAGGGAGATATAATTGTAGCAGTTCGCACAATGGAGGTTGGCACATTTTTATTCGGATGAAAACCCAATCTTTTGACATTTCTTGGCGTACGGCCACACATCAACCGATCAAGATCGATTTTCTGTACCGGTGCCACGGCATTTTCCACCCCCTCCCCCTCACCTTCGACCCCGCATGAAAATGCCGAGTTACTTGGACCGACACGTTTAAGCATTGGCCAACATTTTTCCCCCTTTCATTCTCTGTCAGGCTCTAAAAATGGCGGTGTATCTCCATGGCACGTGACGTATCAACGTTATCGCGACGCATGCCTACATAAGCTTACCGGTTCCGCGCGCCGTTGAGCCGGAGCCCATGGAGCAAGCGGGGGTTTCTTACGTCAGACATGCGGAGTTCGGCGGGCCAAGGTTCCCTAATAACGGCTGGATATGCAAGAAGCAATGCATGCAGACAGGTTCTTACATTTTAGTTCGACCGGTCTAACAGCCCCGGACCATCATTTGGGTATCGCTCTTCCGCACATTCGTCCCTTCTTACCAACACCGATCATAATGGCCGCTGACAAGAAAACGAACAAGCCCAAGGTGTCGCCAGCGACGCACTTGATTGCTGGTGGTATTGCTGGATTTGCTGAGGCATGCACCTGTCACCGTATGTACATTAGTGGCATCAGTCACGGATGCTAGCTGTGCAATTGCACACCTGCGGAGTTCCAAGATAACTAACACGAGAACCAGCACTTGACACAATCAAGGTGCGCATGCAACTGTCTCGCAAGGGCAAGGGCCTCGGTGAGAAGCCGCGTGGCTTCTTCGCCACGGGCGCGCATATCGTGCGCCGCGAAACGCCTCTTGGTCTTTACAAGGGTCTCGGAGCCGTTGTGGCTGGTATCGTGCCAAAGATGGCCATCCGTTTCATGAGTTTCGAGCAATACAAAGCGATGCTAGCGAACCGTGAGACAGGTGTGACAAGCCCTCAGGGCGTGTTTGTGGCGGGTCTTCTAGCTGGTACGACGGAAGCCGTGGCTGTGGTCAACCCTATGGAGGTGGTAAAAATTCGGCTGCAAGCTCAGCAGCACTCCTTGGCCGATCCGTTGGAGAAGCCTCGTTACCACAATGCCGCGCATGCTCTATACACAATTATTCGGGAAGAGGGTTTCTTGACGCTGTACCGTGGTGTAGCTCTGACAGCGTTGCGTCAAGCCACGAACCAGGCAGCCAATTTCACAGCATATCAAGAGCTCAAGGCATTTGCCCAGCGTGTACAGAACACAACAGATCTGCCTTCGTATGAGACAGCCACCATCGGGTTGATCTCTGGTGCTCTAGGTCCATTCTCCAATGCACCAATTGACACAATCAAGACCCGTATACAGCGTGCCTCCAAGGTTGAGGGCGAGACAGCCATGGGCCGCATCATGAAGGTTGCCTCTGAAATGTTCAAGCAGGAGGGTGTGAGTGCATTCTGGAAAGGTATCACCCCCCGTGTTGCTCGTGTTGCCCCAGGACAGGCCGTCGTGTTTACAATCTATGAGAAGGTCAAGGGCGTAATCGAGTCGAATGGCCAAAACAAGTCGCAGGCGATTGTCAAGCAGTAAATTTACATCGACTTTCGTACATAAGTTGTCTATTTAGAATCACCGCGAGCTGGATGTTGGTGTTGGGCGAATCCATCTGTGTATGCGTGACTTCAGTAGTACTACAGTGCAAGAAGGTGACGCCACTTCTTAAAAGCCGGTCTACATGGATCATGATGGAGCGCCTTGTCAGTCGCCATACAGCGCGACGGTGCCACTCTTATTGGTAAGCAAATCGGGATGAGGTCATCACTACATCCACTCGACAAGGAGTTTCGGTGTTGCGTTGTGGTCACGTGATTTTTTGTTCCTAGCGTCTGTCAAAGACACACAATGGGCGGAGGTTGCATAGTAAGTTGGAGAAAAATGAGGGAGGAGAGGGGGTCCAATTTGGGATAGGAAAAGGAAAATTTATCGATAATGTTATAGTGTCTCGTCGACGAGAAAATAACAACCTGCTTCGTCCGACCCCGGAATATTGTATTGCTACTCACTTGAAGGGACGAGGCCGTTTTTGCACAACTGTTGCTTTTTGCTCCTCTATCAGCATCTCTCGAAGATCGAGTGTGTCGATCGGAACACAGAACAAGCACTGCAGTGTTCATTTGTGACTTGCTCCTACTTCCTCCGATCACACTGGACGACACGAATCCGTGCTTACTAGCAGCATGCGCGAGACAAAGGAAACGACAAATTTGTCGCCTCCTATGACCCCGACCCGTCTTACTCAACCGTCAACGTTAAATCAAACTGCTTCTGCGATGACTTCCATGCATCTGAATGACTTGTCCGAGCCCATGACTTATCCCACGACGCCCTACGCCACGGCTAGTGATACTGCTGCATACTCGATGATGCCCACAACCGCTGCAACGACGGCGCCAGTCTCGGCTGCGGCGGCCAGTGCCGCTAATTTAGCGGCGCCGCATGGTTTGGCGATGTCAATGACGCCGAATCTGGTCGGATGGAATTCTCCGATAGCGTCGGTGCCGTACGTTATGACCATGCCTGGTGGAAGCCAAAGCCCTGTTCCTGTAACGTATGGCAGCTACCCTCCGACATCATCGTCCTTATCGCATGAATTTAACGTACCGACATTAAGCTCGCCGGCCGGCATGGTTCCTGTGGGCAGAACCGTATACATTGGTAACATGCCGCCAGAAGCAAGTGCGGAAGAGTTGCTCGACCTTGTGCACTATGGACCTATCGAAAACGTGCGGCTCCTCCCGGAAAAGGCATGTGCATTCATTTCATTTTTGTGTGGGCAAGTGGCTGCGGCTTTCCATGCAGATTCATCTGTGAGACGCATCTCATTACACAATCGCGAGCTGAAGATTGGATGGGGCAAGCCATCTGTGCCGCCACCGGCCATCGTGTATGCGGTACAACATCAGCAGGCATCACGGAACGTTTATTTTGGCCAACTGGACGAACATGTGACTGAAGAAACGCTGCGTTCATCACTGTCCAAGTTCGGACCTATTGACCAGGTCAAGTTGATTCGTGAACAAAACATTGCATTCGTGCATTTTCTGTCCATTCAAACTGCCATGAAAGTTGTAACAACACTGCCCATGAGTCCAGAGTGGTCCAAATACCGGATCAACTATGGCAAAGACCGCTGTGCCTATGTTCCAAAGGGCCAGCAGCAAATCCAAGCTCACAACCACCAGGCAGCCGCTATGGGCTTGGCTACTGCCATGTGGCTTGGCTACCCCACTAGCTACTCGAATTATGGGCACGTGCCGCCTTGCTATCTAGACGCAGGCGCCGAGATGAATACGACAAGTGATGGAAGCACACCTGCTCGCTTGCAAGGGCACCCGCTAGGCAACGTGGAACCACAGCTCCATCAGTTTGGGAACCGTACTGTGTACCTGGGCAACTTGCACCCTGACACGACCGCAGAAGACATATGTAATCATGTTCGTGGTGGCATATTGCAGTCCATTCGATATATGCCGGACAGGCACATCGCATTTATTACGTTTGTGGACCACAATGCCGCACTGACATTCTTCCACATGGCGCTTGTTTCAGGTATTACGGTTCATAATCGGCGGCTAAAAATTGGATGGGGAAAGCCAACCGGTCCTCTGAGTCCTGCCATTGCACTGGCAGTTCAGTCGGGCGCTTCCCGCAACGTGTATATTGGGAATGTCAGTGACCCTGCCCTTATGAATGAAAAGAAAATTCGCACAGACCTCTCCGCCTATGGAGAGCTAGAAATGGTTAATACTTTGCCCGAGCGCAAGTGCGTACGTATAAATGAGCTCGCCGTTTTGAGCGCATGGTGACTAACTTGTGTCTTTTTTCATATACAGGCTTTTGCCAACTTCACTAACATTCAATCTGCCATTAAATGCATTGAGGGCCTCAAGTCCCATCAAGACTATCAATCTGTAAAAGTTTCTTTTGGAAAGGATCGATGTGGAAATCCTCCAAAATACTTCACCCAACTCGCTATGAATTGGAACTCGCCAGGGCGATCGCCCGCTTCAACCCCTAATGAATGGAGCATCGATGAGAAGAGCAACATGAAACCCAGCAAGGAAACAACAAGTCCAGCATCTTGAATAACACATCCATTCTAACAGCATTCACCGCCTTTCGGTCATTTTAGATGTCATTTCAAACAAAATATTTTCGTACCACGCAGCTCAGATATAGAGCACTATGACGAAAAAGAGCGAACCGCCCGTCCTAAATGTGTAAAGTCAAGTGCTATTTTGTTTTGTATATATATTTCAGTACCCTTCGAGTTTGCAAGCAGCTCCTAGTTAGTACAACGGTTAGTATATGTCGCTCTCACTTGTCCCATAGTGGAGCGCCGACAAGACCCGGGTTCGACTCCCGGATTGGGAACAACTTTTTGTCTATGGCAACTTAGTGCTATGTGTCAAGTCTCACGATAACGTTTTGAACAAGGTTGGATTGATCTTTTTTGGACATAGTATGGTGGGCATTGAGTACGTGAAAAGGATCTATCAATTTATGCGGGAAGCTCGAACTTCTTACCCTGGATCACATTTGTGAAGTAGACTTCAAAATGAGCGCGGAATGTACATACTGTAGAAAAAGTCGCCATATAAGCCGGTTTGAACAAGACCTGCAATGAACGTAATATAGTCAAAGTGATGATTGGCCTCGAAAATAAGCCTGGGAGAGAAACAGTGTGAGGTTCCATTCGGCATTTGCGGACACAAAAGCTGTGCAGACATACCTGTAAATCCAGTTGAGTAAGTATAACGCGCGGTAAGCGCCAAGTGCAAAGATATAATGTGTGGTGATAGTCTCTGCCTCGCCTATCCGCTGCAACAGGAACATTTGAGGAAGAATTGCCACTGCCTCAAGGAAGATACTGAATGACCATAGGACTTCTGCGATCGTGAACTCATAGTTAAAGAGTAACGCCAAGATGGCGGGGATGCCCATCAAGAGGTCTAGACGAATTGTGTCAATATCAGCTTCATGGCGCGTTCTGAGTGTGTGTAAGTAAAGTAGAAACGTAGGTAAGGTGCTGAAACGAAAAGAGACAGACACCCCGTTCACGGTACGCACCTGAATTGGACCTTCATCAGGTAAAGAATGTATGCGCTGCTTGAAATGAAAAAGATCTTCATGAGAATCAAGTATGCACTCGGTGGGGTGAAAAGTTTCAAGTACCTTGAGACAAACACCACCGTGTACATAAGCTGTGTTTTGAACGAGATACCTGCGTCATTAGTTCCTTGCTTATACTATTGGGCACACCCGCATCACCTTCAACGTACCCCTGCATGATCGACTCGTCAAGATTTTGTGGATCAAGATGAAAATGGAAGCTAGATGCGACAAGTCACCAAGGAGCCGGAAGATGTTCATGTTCTGTTCCTGGTGCCGCGGTGAAATACCTTCGCTGACTCTATGTTTCGCGTCAAGCACGACGTGTCTCGCTCAACGTCCTATCAACGGCCGGCCGGAGAGAGTGGAACGCACGTACACATCACGTGGTCTATACCCCCAGACTCCTTCCACACCTCGTCTTGTGTCCCACTCCACTGTAGAGCCCCGCCGCCTGCATGCACGTGGAGATCGGTCGTCCTACCCTTCATGGCCCAAGCGGGCTTCGGCAAACCCAATTGCCGCCGTGTGCTACCCCGCCAAAAAAAAATCCATAATTTAGCCCTCCCGAGCAGGCCCTAATTTTTAAAAGACACACACCCCACGTGTGGTGCAACTTCAAACGACGATCATGCCGATTCACACTGTCCTTACAGAAACGCTTGGACTGCGCGTTCCCTTAGTTATGGGTGGAATGCAGTGGGTAGGCAAACCGAAACTTGCAGCTGCTGTGTCTAATGCGGGTGCTCTGGGCATGGTGACAGCACTCACACAGCCGACGCCTGCTGCCCTGCGCAAAGCCATTGAAGAGACACGCAGCATGATCGATCCAGATATTGCAAAAGAGCGTACAAAGTATGGTGCATTTGGCGTCAATATTACGCTCCTTCCAGCTATCGTACCTCCCGACTATGCGGCATATGCGCGCGTCGCTTTGGATGCAGGTGTGCGGATCTTTGAGACGGCTGGCAGCAATCGTGCGTATGGAGTACCAACTTACCAGTGGCAGCTGAGCCTGTAATTCGTATTTTGAAGGATTCTGGTGCATTTGTTATCCACAAGTGCACGGCCATCCGGCATGGTCTCAAAGCCGTCAAGCTCGGTGCTGACATGCTGAGCATTGATGGTCTGGAGTGTGCAGGACACCCTGGTGAAGATGACGTTGGTGGCCTCGTGCTTCTTGCGCTGGCTGCTGAAAAGGTGTCTGTACCGTTCATTGCCTCTGGCGGTATGGCGAATGGGCGTGGTCTTGCAGCAGCCCTGTCTCTGGGTGCATGTGGCGCCAACAGTACGTATCTTGCGTCTTTTTTAACGCATATGCAGTGGGTACGCGTTTCATGGCTACGCAAGAAAGCGACATTCACGAAAACATTAAGCAACACATCGTAAACTCGTCAGAGCGCGACACCGCTCACATTCTGCGCACGTTCCGCAACACGTCCCGTGTCTACAAGAACAGCGTGGCGCAGGAGGTACTGGCTAAAGAGGCGAAGCGTGTGGAGATCTCTGAGATTCTGCCGCTTGTGTCTGGTGCTCGCGGCAAGACCGTGTACGAGAACGGCAACCCAGATGCTGGTATCTGGACCATGGGACAAACGGCCGGTCTTATCAACGATCTTGTACGTACTATTTTTATACTGACACACTCTTCCTATCATAGCCGTCCTGTCGAGAACTCGTTGCACGCATTGAGCGCGATGCCGAGCAAGTGATCCGACACTCGGCGTCGCTCCTTGTCGATGGCCACGCCGCTCCTAAAGCGCATCTCTAGATCCATATTGCGAGCTCACCACCTTGGCTTTATGAGCCAATATCACTGGATCAAAGCTGACCAGTCGGTTATCGGGCCACCGAATGCCTCACACAGACGGAACGACGGAAGCAAGGACCTTATTCGACTGCTGATCCGTGTGTGTATGTGGAGAAAAATGACCAGAACGTGTATGTAGATCCAAGAATGTCAGCAGAATAGGGACTTGAATGCCAATCGTGTTTTGAAAGTAATCTTTGGTACACGAAGTACATTCGGCCGATCACATCGTAGCTGTCGTAGAGTGAATGCTCTTCTCGATCCACCTCTTGGTGTAGTCATCCATCACCATGGAAGGTGGTGCGGTGCTGTGTTTAACATGCTTTTTCATGGGTTTATGTACATATGTGATGGGCACATTGCCCTTAGCATTCCACTTGTCGCGTCAAAGTTTGAGGAAACTCGAACTCTGGGGTGCAGGACTCCTTCTTGGCGCCGCTTTGACAGTTGTGATCCCTGAGGGTATTTCAAATGTGTACAGGCATCAAATACCATCTCGTGATGCGACCACAAGTCTGATCAGCTCGAAAGATCTTATAGCAGTTTGCCTATTGAGTGGATTCCTGCTCATGTTCATTGTCGACCAGCAAATGATTGTCCACTCGATAACGCGAGGCGATTCCAGCGCACAGTTGTCTGTAAGAGATGATGTGTCGGAGTCAGGAGCGACCATGAGATGGCAGCCCAATACAGGGACGCCACAGGTGCCATTCCGCTCGGTCATTGGTGGACTTCTGGGTGTCCTTGTGCATGCAGGGGCAGATGGCGTGGCTATGGGCTCATCGGTTGAGAGCTCGGACGTGTCACTGCGAGTGGTCGTGATTCTGGCGATCATGGTGCACAAGGCGCCAGCATCGATCGGCATTTGCACGCTTCTTATGGCACGGCAACTACCGAAATCTCAAATCCGGCTTGCCGTGCTTGTGTTCGCTGTAACGACGCCTATTTTTGCATTTTTGACGTATGGAATCCTGCAAGCTTTGCTGTCAGCCACAGGTACCAAACCTGGCTTTATTGGCACCCGTGACATTGGTGCCATTCTCTCGTTCAGTGGCGGCACGTTCTTGTATGTTTCTATTCATGCTGTGATGGAGCTGGCCTCCCCTGCAGCGAATCTACATGCACTTTCGAACCAGCGCGTCCATCACCCACATGATCACGATCATCCTATCCACGCACATGCCACGGAAGCTCGTCGATTGAGCGGCACGTCACCACCTCTGCCTTCATTTCTTCAAGAACATCCTACAGATGAGAGCGAGCGCCTACTGAGTCATTCTGCGTGGTCGCTTGTGTTTGTGGTTCTAGGCTCCGTTGTGCCGCGCCTCCTTCAATTGGTTGTCGGTCACGACCACGACGGCTAATTAGCCTAACACCCCCAACAGTATATATAGCTGCATGAGACGAGACAATTTCACAAGAACATGGCATTCTCATTAGCATTTCGATATGACGTGTTCGCGGCGTCTGTGTGCATAACCTCCGCCGATGAGCATCCAAGTGGGAAAGACCCTGAGGTGTCTGGGGTGGTAGAAAAAAACGGGTGGATTTTTCTCCTAGCCCACAAATTCGCCCACGTTGAGTTCTTAGTAGAACCTTCGCTTGGACACATGGCGAAATTGCTCCGATCGACCATTATTGAACGAGGAACCTGCTCCGCGACACTGCTTCTTTTCAGGCTTGTCAACTCTTTTCGCTTTTAATTGTGCGCTAGCGCTGATGACATACCGCGTGCCTGACATCTACGCGTCATCGTCGTCATCGCCGCCATGGGGAATGGGCGCACCATCATCGTCGCCACCGTCGAGTCCCACATATATCCGATCGACATCGACTGCGTCGACGGCGCAGGTCTCTGACCCGTTTTCCGCATCGGCCAAGTCGCTTACAATTAGTGGACCTAGGTCGTCAAAGCGATGGATCCGATCGGCCACCACCCCTGCACGCACAGACCGGGACAATCACACGCACGAGCCAGACCTTCACTCGCTAGATTTGCTTCCATCAGACACGCATGCCGCACCGGGCGTACTCGAGCAGTTTTTCGACGATTCCACTGATGACGCAATTGCATCTTCATCTATGGACGAGTTTGGCAGTTCTTTTGACATGTCACAAGATCAGGCACCGTTACGTACATACCGTCCATTCGGGCGAACGGACAGTGCGAGCACGGATCCTCTTAGTGCGACAGGCCGAAGTGAATCTATGCAGCGCGCACCGCAGCGTTTGCGACTGGCTGGCACATCGCCAAAGAGACTATCAAGACGGGACCATGGGGATCTAGCTCCTTGGGAGCGGCAGGAAGAAGAACGGGGTGCAATGCGTGCACAATCCTCGCGGATCCAGCGATTGCAGCCCGCCTGGCAAAATCCATTGCAGTGGGATGCAGTGGTCTGCCGCATCTTTGACGAGGGTCGCGAGCGACCGACGCTGTCACTCGGTGGATGTGGCCTCACACATATCGGAAGTGCTGTGGGCGATCTGCGGCACTATGTAACCATTGATCCACGGCGTTCAGATCACACCACGACACACATGTCGACACAGCCCCGCTTGTGGGCGCGCTCGCAGTCTTCATCGACAGGCGATTCGGCAGAACTGGCGCGGCGACAAGTGCAATTCTACTTGTTCGACAATCAGCTGACGCGTTTGCCCAGCGCGCTGTTTCAATTGACGAATCTTGGCGTGCTATCTCTCCGCAAGAATCAACTGACGCAGCTGCCTCCTGCCATAGGCGAGTTACGTCACCTGCGCGAACTGAATATTGGCGGCAATGAACTCGCATACTTGCCGGCCGAGATCCAGCAATTACACCTTGACACATTCACATATGTGCCGAATCCGTTTCGGCCTGTTCCTGCAGGTGCCGTGCTGCAGACACGGGCTTTGTATGGCCATATGAACGTGTCACCCACGCACCACTCGACACAGCCCCTCGGACCTTCTCCCTCCGTGCGATGGAGCCGTGCTCATACCTTAGCGACGTCTGTGCTGGACACAGGCCATGGCGCCCATCACGGTCCACGTATTCACATGGCACGCGTGCTAGGTCGTTGCGAGCCGCAAAGCAGGCCATCCCTTGCGGCGTTATGCATCCAGCGATTGCTGAGCGAAGAGCCCCTGATCATTGAGGAGTACGAGACGGGATGTCTTCGCTCGCTGCAACATACACTCGACGTACGTGTCGTAGCGCAACTAGAGGCGGCTCGACGCAGTGCGACGGCATCATGGGGCGCTCAGGTCGATGTACAGGCATACACTGGGGCAGGTGCCGGTCTAGCTGGGACCAAACGAGAACATGCCGAAGAACGTTGGTACAGTGGAGCGTCATTTCATGGAGGAGACGCGGTATCCGTGGATGGTGCTGTTTCTTCAGCGGCACCGGGCGTGTCAACCGTGGATGTCGACAGCATCCTGGAAGAGTCCGATGACGCGTGCAAAAATGTGTGGTTCAATCGATGTCCGGGCGTAGGTGCGCATGACTTGCGTGGCACCTCTGGCATGAAAGAAGACACCAACGATAGCGACTGGCCCATCGATGACGGCAAGGGTCCCCTTTACGTGCATGCAGCCGAGCAGCGCATGGAGTGGGTATCGCATGTTGCTGGTATGCGAGTGGCTAAGCAGGGTATCGAGATGGCAGGCGACTCTGTGCGCGGCATGCCAGCGGAACATGCAGGCTTGTTACCGATCTTGTGGCGTGGCTGCAGTCCTGGATGCCTCGCATTCCTTGAGCAAGCCGGCTAGTCCGATCAGCTACCTGGTGTCCGGAACTCTTGCGCACGATGGGCGTCAATGACGCGCTGACGTGCGGCGCGGCGCGCTGCTCCGACGCTCATGGAGGTCGTCGGTAAAGGTCGCGCTGGATTCTCACGATGTGCCTTGGTTTCTTCACGCAAAGTGCGAAGCTCCTCTTGCTGTGCCATACGTGTCGCTTCATCGCGAGAAAAGCGATAAAATGCCGCGCCTCGTGCGCGAATATCCTTGTCAGCATCAAAGTGTAGAGGCTCTGTATCTCTAGCGATCCGTGTATCTAGCAAGGGAATGTCCCGCTTGTACACAGGAAACGAGGTGGCTGGTCCGTAGATCGCTTCGGAATCTGATGATCGCTGCATAGACTCATGCGAGCCGTACACAATGGCATCATCGGGCCGCAAAAATTCACGCGGGATGCTGCTCTGCTTCGCCGTGCGGACACGGCCAAATTCATCGGTGTACTCGACCATCGGGTCGTCTTTGTCGTCTACGTCGACATCACGGTCATGATCAGAATCGGGATCCAGATCGTAGGAATGATCCTGCAGCTCTTTTGCATCCCAATCGATGAGTCCATCTTCATGGATACCTAATCCCTGGGATAGTTTGCGATACCGCACAGACTTTCGCTCAAGCGCTTGTTGCGATGTCCGTAGACGACTTTTGTGCTCAGCATGCTCTGCCTCTCTGCGAGCGCGACGCTCTGACGCCAATGAAGAAGGCGGCGGTATGGAATCTGATCGCATTCGTAAGCGCTTGTCTTCGACGCGTGGTTGACGTTGTGTCGCACTTTGAGCGCGTGCCTTGGCCGCATGCAGCTGGGCACGAAGGCCTGTGATGGAGCTAGCGTCTCGAGGCGTTGTCATTGGCGGCTGATGCTCGAGAGACCAGCTAAACCTTTAGGAGAATGAAAAATCAAGGAAGAATTGGAATGGTTATGGTACAAGTGAAACTGTGGCAATAAGTTTCACTTCAGGAAAGCGTTTTCGAGGCGTAATGGGCTGCACTTGTCGAGGTGCATGGGTAGTAGTAGTGTGTGCCTGGAGTGTACGTGTGGAGGAGGGTGTGGAACATCCATCGGGCGCCCGATCGATCATCTCAAACGCGCGTCTACTTACCTGTCAGATGGGGCCATCGCTGTGCAGTCGAGCGGTGCTGCCGTTAGCGACGATGAGCGCGAGTCACGCCCATGAGCAGCGTCAGGACCGACCTCCGATGGAGTTGGAAGTCTCTTCAAACGGGAGGGAAGGATTTTTTTCTCAAATACCTTTGCCGAGCAAAAGGCAGCATACGAGAGAGCCTCTTGCTGTGCCCAAAGAGACGCTGGAGGCCTGGCATGAAGCGACAGTGTCATCGCTTTCGCTCTTACCTGTGGCATGTATAGAGCCAAATGCAACCGTTCGGACGGCCTTAGCAGCCTCACGTGCACATCGCGGACAAAGTGTGTTGATCGCTGAGCAAGGGTACCTCAGGGGATATGTGGACCTGATTGACTTGGTATCGCACGAGACGCAAGGGTCGCTGGACGATCTAGTGCAGGACATACAACATCGTTTTGTGCCTTTATCCGATGGCACCTTTCGTGTTATTCATGCAGGCACGCGCCTCGCGGAGGTGGCTGTCTTTCTGGAGTCTGCTCCCCTTGCTCTTGTGTCAGATGAAGCAGGCACGCATATTACGAATGTGGTTGAGCGTGGGGATCTCATGCGATATGCCGAAATGAGTGGCATGCATGCGCCAGGGGGAATGGAACAAGAGACGTCTATGCCAAACAGGAATGACGAAGAGTCACGACGCGATCGATCACTTGTCGATGTGCTACGGAGACTGGACGGCTATGCGCCCCTCATTCCTGACGAAGTAACAGACTATTACTTGGAGCGAGCGGGTTTCCAGTGTGAAGATGTGCGCTTGTACGTATAGAGAACGAAGAGCGGAGAGTGGGGATGTGTGTGTGTGTGTTTGGAGATGACTTACATTGTATGCTATATGCATGATAGGAAGCGCCTCCTTGCTCTTGCAACGGAAAAATTTGTCGCCGATATTGCATCCGACGCGTTTCAGTATGCTCGGATCCGCACGAATGCAGGTCCTGCACGCAGCAGCCGCCCTACGCGAGTACGTATTTACACAAACATATCACACTCACATCTGCAGGACCGCGCACGCACTGTGCTCACTATGGATGATCTGAGTGCGGCCTTAGGCGAGTATGGGATTGATGCAAGACGGGCGGAAACGTTCCGTTAACCTCGATCAAAGTGAATAAGATGTGGCAGATCGATTGTGTCTGAGAACTTGGTTCGAACGCCTACCGCAGCGCAAGCTTACATAAAAGAACACGAAGTGCTGCCCCATAGCCCCCTTCTTTCCATTCCCATTTCTAGTCCTATTTTCTCGTGTCGTTGGGGGGGTGGGGGGCAGGGCACGCGCATAATAGTCGACACATACACACCCACACTCATTCACACCTTCGGCCTAGTTGTGAATTGTTCCACATACTCCCCTGCTTGGGCAACAAGCATCTGATTCTTTTTCTTCTCGCCCCAGCCCAGTCTCTTCCCCACTTGACTCGGAAGATCGTGTGCGTAAAAACTGCGCGGCGTGTGAGCGAGTGATAGAGTGATAGAGTGAGTGAGTAAGCGTGCAGGGTATCGACTGCGGACTGAATGGCTTCCAACATGTCAACGCTGGAATCGTCGTCTCGGGGGGGATTTTCCCCGCTGGGTTCTATGTTTCGCTCGATGGAACCAGGTTCGTCTGAGTTTGATGCTTTCATTCACTCGGACCTGTGTGCCGGTTCCAGCGGATCCCAGGACGTTGGCGGAATGAACTCGTTTGCTTTTTTGCCCTATGCGCCTCCCTCCTTGTCTAAGCAGGATGAGTCCGCTGCTGTCCTGTCCTTATGGCCAGGTGCCTCGGGGTCTACAGCATCATCCACTGCTTCTTTGATGCCTGCTGATCCACCGTCGTCGGGAGCTGCATTACGTATGCCAGAGAGCTCGTTTTCACAGTCCTCGCTATGGGCTTCAGCCTCCGCTTCAGGTACAGGCTCTCTAGGTCCTTCCTCTTGTGAAAGGAGCTCAGGCCTGGGATCAGCCTCGGGTGCTGAATCCACATCACACGCGTCGGCGTCTTCGTCTTTGCCTAGCGACGCTCTCGCTACTCCTGCGCCACCGGTAGGCGGCGGTGCTCATGTACCAAGGGAACATCATGACGAACCACCTATATCGGCGAATGTGTCACGGCATCAGGACGGCATGTCATCCATGTCGCCTGGTAGCAGCGCCTATCCTCCTGGCCAAGGTGCATACATGATGAAGCCAGGTGTTGCGCAGCATGCATCGGCCTCACAATCCGCTTCGGTTAGCGCTGAAGCCAGTCCAGCACTCAGGGCAGCACCAGCTTCCACATCAGCACCTACATCGGCGTCAGCAGTTGCATCGTCTATTCCAGGTATACCCTCGACCGCGCGCTCGCTGGATTTACCCATCAAGGGTGAAGATGATGTTGGGGCCTCTCCCTCTCCCTCAACCTCTTCCATAACCACAGCCAAAACCACCAACACAGCACCTCTCAGTGCATCCACTACGGCTTCGACCGTGCTCGCGGGGCTAATGGGTGAAGGAAAATGCATGCCCTTGCATGCACCTACGAGCAATGGTTCCTCCTGGTTTCATGGGATGGAACAGAATAATGCTGTGCTTTCGGGGCCTCCGCCCACGAAGCGATCACGATCGTCCGAGTCGCCAGAGCGAAAGACGCGCTCGGTCAGTGCTATGGATCCTGGCTCGATGGATCCCACGCGAGCGCGTGTGCTGCCGCCGCCGCGCCGCTCTGCCTCTACGGGGGCTCGGCGTCCGCCGCCGTCTGCGTCGCAAGTGACAGAGTCAGGGCTACCGTTCCCTGTGATCGACACATCGGCGAAACATTCTAGTCTGTTTGTGCCGCCTGATACGTCGGGCCTCACGAAAAAAGAAGCACGACTTGTCAAAAACCGTGCCGCTGCCTTTCTCTCGCGCCAACGGAAGCGAGAGCAGTTTGACGAACTTGCGTCCAAGTGCCGCTCGCTCGCGCGTCTTTCATGGCTGCTGTGGGATGCGTTGGGTCATGCGACGATGGAGCCCGCGTCGCGGATGGCTATGATGGCAACGCATGGTGGGATAGAGCAGGTGATCCAAACGACGTTGCTGCGTGACAAACTCAAGTATGAATCAGAGGATGTATGGACGACGCTACAGCAGGTAGTGCAGCAACATGGTTCCATGATTGTCGAAGGCATCATGGGTGACGACGTGCCACCACTCAAGACAAGGACTAATGGAATGGTGGCTCAGTTGGCTGCCACGCAGAAAGAGTGTGACGAGCTACGCGCAGAGGTACAGCGTCTTCAGAGTGGGGCCATGGCGACAACGCCGGCGCAGGCATTTTCATCCGGTGACATCAAGGCACTGCCAGGCTCGCAGATGCGGGCGTCTCCGATCCAGTCGGCAACAACACAGATACCCGGACAAGGACCAGGCAGCCTTGTGTCGATGCCGACGAGCGGCGCCTCTCCTGCGGCTGACTCACTCGTGCAGCTTGTGGGGCGAGCCCTCATCCAGCTTCGCCATGCAACGCCGGACTGTGATGCGCATGAACTCTTGCCTCGTGACGATGGTTCACTCCAGTTGCGGATGAGCGTATCGCCGACAAGCGATGTGTTGTTGTGCACACTGGCGTCAGAGTCGGGCGGGACAGACTCATCTGTGCATGCTGACGAGTTGGATGACAAGCAATGGCGTTGTTCTACACCCATCGAGTCCAGTGAGGCGACATCTGTGCCGTCGCTCAGCACCAGCACGTCCCCGTCACTGTCATCGCTGTCGTCTGGGAGTGCATTTTCTCGTCGGCATCGGCATGTCATTGCTTATTACACAGGCACAGAGCGCTCAGCTTCGTTTATGCACGAACTTCATGCGCTTGATCTGAACGAATGGGTGTCGCAGTACGGCACGGCTTTGGGTGGGGGCCAGCCTGACCATATATCCCGTGCAGTCCAAGACTTGCACACACGCCTCCTGCAGCGTCGTTTGGGCGTGCAGCCAGGTTGTTTCTTAGCTGCATCCTATGAACACGATGCGGGCAAAAATTCACCTTGCAGGTTGACGTTGTATGCGAAATGTGTGGCCACATTGGAGCCTATGGAGACGCACGCCCACTTTGTATCGGCTGTGCGCGACACTCTGGGCGCTCTGCATCATGAACCTACGCAGACATCATAGAAATATGAATTAAGTTGAAACAAAAAAGCAATCCAAAAGAGAGAGAGAGAGAGAGAGAGATGAGAATGGTTCCCTAATCCAGTGCGCTCACATCGTGTCGAATTCTGACTTTGGGTACAAACTTGCGCTACGGATCTCTGATAGAACCGGATCGTTGGCTAGTGCGTGAGGATGAGCCTGACTTAAGCACGAGCAGGAACGTGCCGACCAAAATAGACGCCTTTACTCTTGTCGTGCTCGATGATTTACGCGCCTCCTTTCTACCAGGTACGTTGGCGTAGGCGGGTTCAGAGGCATTTTTGCATTGTCAACACAACGGATGTGCACGCAACCGGGGCAAGCTAATGCAATACCGACGGGGCTCGATAGGTCGACGACAAGAAGTTCGTGTGGATGCATAATTCCTCAACTCACACATCGGGCGTCTCACGTTCCTATCCGTTTGTCTGCGCGCGTGCATCTATCTGTAGTAGAGCTTGAGAATCTCTCAAACACGCCTCTTTCCAACACTCTCGGCTCGTGATCCAACTGGAGAAGGAGAGGGAGGAAAAAAGGGAGCAAGACAAAGAGAGAGAGAGAGAGAGAGAGAGAGAAAGAACGAACGAGTGAGCTGGAGAGCAGCGGAGTCTTGTGAGCCATGGATGTCGATATGCGGGATGGCACAAGAGTGTCGCGGAGCGCGCGACGTTCAGCGAACAGGCGAAGTGCACCATACTCACGCGAAGTGAACATCAAAGGGTCATCGGCACCGACGACCGTTATTGTCGCGAATCTCGTCAAAGGCACGTCGCCTGAAGACGTACGACTGACATTTGAGCCCCTGGGCCGCTTGGTGCATGTGCGCCACTACTCGATGCCGAATCTGGCCAGCAATGCCGTGGCTTTTGAAGTGGCATTTGAGCAGCGATCAGATGCTCTGGCCGCGTGCCAAAAGTATGATGGTGTGCTTGCAGATGGACGTGTGCTACAAGTGACAATGCATGTGCCGCCAACCGTGGCTGCCGCGACGGGCGAGTTGCCAGGGGCGGGAGCTGGCACGGGTGGAAAATCTGTTTCGGGCCCATCACGTAGCAGGGGTTCCAAGAGGCAGAGCTCGGCGCAGAAAGAAGCGCCTGCTGTCTCGGACCGGTTCGAAGCTGAGCAGCTTCCACTGCCGATTCTTCGTCGGCTGGCACAGGCTGAGGCGAAGTATCTTGCCGAGACGGAGCGCATCCTGCGCGATAAGGACTCTCCTGCAGCAACAATGACGAGTGGCAAAGCCCCCTCTCTGAAGGACCGCCTGGGAAGTCTGCCTCTTGCCCAGCGTCTAGCGATGACTGGTCCTAGTGGTCCGCAGTCTGCCCCTGAGAATCTCTCCAAGTCAGCGAGGCGCCGTCGCGCGAAGCAACGGAATCGCGCTTCGGCAACGCAAGCCAGCGGCGGCATGGATGTTGAGCAGGCATGAAATGAGCCATATGAAGCGTCCTGTGGCAGGAGAGCATCGCTGATCGCCGCACACGAGGTACTAGTGGCGCGTTGCGCTGCCAACCGCCTGCTTTGCTGTATGCACCAACGAGGACACGCTTCACAGCGAGAGATGCTAGAATGGAGCAAGCTATGTCGAAAGAACTAGGAAGAGGTATCATCGGCAGCCGCTTCAACAAACTCGCGAGCCTGCGTACGGGTGATCTCGACGATAGACGAGACTTTTTGCTGTCCAAATAGCACGCCATAATGCTGATCACCACGCTCAACGAGCTCTGGGCGGAACGTCGTCGTGATGAACTGTGCATCTCGTGCCAGCGCATGCACTTTTTGCGCGACGGCTGTGCGGTACTGCGTATCCAGGTTTGCATCGATCTCATCGAACAGGTAGAAAGGAGCTGGATCGCTCTGCTGGATTGCAAACACGAGTGCCAGTGCCACAAGCGACTTTTGTCCGCCAGATAGCTGTGTCATCCGCATACGCTCCTGGCCTGCGTGGAACGACACGTCCATCGATACGCCGATGCCGTTGTGCATCACCAGGTGGCCACGTCCTCCTGGCACAAGCTCGGCAAAGATCTCTGTAAAATGCGCTGCGACCTGATGGAATGTCGCATCGAGCGCGGCAGCTTTTCGTGCGTCCAGCACCTCGACGAGCTCGTCGATCGACGCATGTGATGCAGCCAAGTCCTTGTGCCGCTGCAGAAGCGTGTCACGCTGTTTGGAAAAGCTGTGGAACTGCTCGACAGCACGCTTGTTGACATGTGCGACTTCGTCCAGCGAGGCGCGCACACGCTGCAGTTGTGCTGCGAGTTGCTCAGTCGAGCGTTTCTGGTATTTTTGGAAGGCCTCTTCTGGCAAGACGCCCAGATCTCGAATGCGCTCGTTGATGCGTGAGCGCTGTTCTTCCATCCGCTGTTTGCGCGCAGCCCAGCGCTCAGCGGCAACATGCTGTCGAGACACGTCGTCCGCTTGCTCATCGCTGGTGCCCCTAGATGCATCCATGGTCTTTTCAAGTTCTGCAAGCTCCGCAGCGAGTGTGTCGTACTGCTGGTTCACAGCCTCTCGTCGCGCGGCATTTGTCGCGTGGCTCTGTTCTAGGGCAGCTGCGGTTGCACTGGAAGGCCGATCGTCCATACGGTCGAGACGCGCTTGCAGTGCATCGAACGTGCGGCGCAGGCACTCGTCCAGCTCGCTGCGCAGTGCGCTAGTCGATTCACTTAGAGCAACGGATGTGCGTGTGAGTGATGCAAGTGTCTCTTCGCTGTGTTGCTGCTGGGCAAGAAGCGAACGCAGCTCCTTGGCTTCGTGCGTATCAAGGCCCTGATCGAGGGGTGAACCGATCTCCGCTTCGAGTACTTGGCGCCGCGTATTGAGAGCGGTGTGCTCGACGCTACGCTCCGACACAGCCTGCTCCAAGCGCTCTTTGCGTGCGAGGGAGTCGGACTCTGAGCGTCGCAGCCATGTCAGCTCATGCTGAGATGCGGCGCGTGAATCCTGCAGCTGGTGCCGCTGCGCCTCGAGGCGCAGCATATCGCTGTACATCTGCGTGACTCTCTGCTCGAGCTCATGGAGTTCTTGCCGCTGCTGTGTGAGCTGTGCCTCCAAGACATCCACTTCGCCGAGCCAACGCTGCACACGGCGCACTGCGTCCAGTCGCGACCGACTCGGGTCATGAAAACCGCCACTAAGCGCACCACGGCGATCCACCTGGTCGCCATCGAGTGTGATGGCATTCAAACCCTGGCTGCTCCGCACGTACGCAGCCGCAATGTCCAAGCGCGGGCATATGATTGTCTTGCCAAATACCTGCTTGAATGCAGGCAAGAGGTGCTCGTCGAACGAAAGCTTGCGCAGCATTACGACGGCATCTGGCGCGTGTGGATACTGTGTGTCAGGAGGACGCAATCGGTTCAGTGGCATGAACGTGACACGGCCACTCTTCTCCTGTTGCAGCAGGCTCAAGAGCGTGGTCGCTGTCTCGTCCGTATCGACCACAATATGGAAGAGTGATGCACCGGCCGTGGCTTCGACGGCCGTTTTATACCGCTCATCCACACGGAAGAGCTGGTAAAGTGGTCCGTAGACGCCTTGCACCTGCTCGCGAGCGACAATCGTCTCGACGCTCTGCAGGCCAGCGGCCGTCGCGCGGTCCATCATGCCGACGAGGTTGCGCTGCGCGGTGCTCAGCTGGTCCTTAGCGTGCGTTAGCTGCGACGATGTCTTGGTCTCTTGCTTCCACAGCTCCTTTTTGTGCTCAAGGAGCGTATTGCGCTCGTCGTGCAGTGTGCGCCACTGTTCCTGCATGGCAGCGAGTGTTGTGCCGCGATTTGCGAGCTGCTCTTCGAACTCACGCCGTTCCGCGGTGTGCTGTTCGTGCTGAGCCTGGGCGGCCGCGCATGCCTCTTGCGCCTCTTTGGTTGCTGCGTCCAGAGATGCCGCTTCTGTATCGAGCTCTGCCAGTTGCGCCCGGAGAAAGGCATCGCGCTCCTCGATGCTACTGAAGCGTGCAGCATGAGCCTGCTTTGCATACAGCGCCGACATGCGCGTGCGATCGCGCTCAAACGCCGCACGATGCGACTCGAGCTCCTGCAATACACGCACATGCTCGTCCGTTTGTGCCTGCAGCTGGCTCTCGCGCTCGGCCATGGTGGCACGCAGGGAAGCAAGTTGTGATTCAAGCGCTGCACGGCCGCCATCTGGCATGTGATCTAGATCATCGAGCGAGTTGTCCAATTGCGCTTGCGACCGAGAGAGTTCACGACGCTCCTGCTCGAGCTGTGCTTGATCCAAGGACACCTGCTCAAGCTGCTGGAGGAGCTGAGAATGCCGTGCTTCTCGCTCAGCACGCGCTTGATCGTAGCGAGCCCATTCTTCGCGCCGGGTGTTGGACTCGTCGACGTCGCGGCGACGTTCATTCTCGAGCTGTTGCGAGGAGTAAGTGCGTGAGCTCATTGGGTTGCACGTACCGATTCCAGCATCTCTGAGACGTCAGCCAGCTCGCGCTGGTAGATTGTGTACTCCAAGCACCGGCGTTCGCGATCGCGTGCGTAAAACTTTTCCAATTCACTTTGCTCTTTCGCGAGCTCGTCAATGCGTGCATCTAGCTGAGCGAGTAGGTCCGCGGAGCCATTATAGCGCATGTCTGTCGTCCGGAGGATCTCCAAACTCTGCGCACGTCTTTGTTCGTAGACACGCGTGCCAGCGACATCCTTCAGGAGGTCCAGCCGCTCGGCGTCTGTCGCATTGGTGAGGTGAGTAATGCGGCCCTGCGGCACGATGTAGTATGGATTGTTGGTACTGAAACCGGCAGATTCGAGCAAATTTGTAACGTCCTGCCTTGTCGCACTCTTGCGGTCAATTAGAAAGTCGTCGCGTGTGAGACTAATCGTACGTCGCAGCACGACTTCGTCGCCATTCGCGGGGAAGCGGCCATCGTGATTATCAAATGTCACTTCCACATAGGCCGAGAGAGTCGTCGAGACCGCGCCTGAGCCATCATAGAGGAGCGCCTGTCTCTCTTCGCGCGAAAGCGATGCGTACGCATCGCCCAGGACGAACCGGATCGCAGCGAAAAAGTTGCTCTTGCCACTGCCATTGCGCCCTACAACGACATTCAGCCCGGGACTGAACGACGTGATGCTGTCGGCGTCGCGGAACGATTTGAATCCATGGATTTTCAACGCCTGCACGATGCATGCGTAAGTATATCTTCGCGGTTCGGGGCATCATCATTAGGTACGAGTCTCTCGGCACGCGAGGCCCATCTCGCGCGCTCATACGCTGGTGCACATACCTTGATGAACATCGTCCACGTTCGCTGTCCTTTCTACGTCGGTGCGACGGACCAAGAACCAAACGAGCGGACGAGCACTAAGCAGCGGCTTTGATGCTCACCACCAGTCCCTGTCTCCCCAAGTATCGAAATCGCCACACGCTGCTGGCTTACGCGTCCTACACAACTCGCTGCGCGTACGGGCGTTTATATGTATGTGTCACACGCTACTCAGTCGACGTGTGGAGGCTGCGTGTGTGCGTTTCATCACGTGATCAACTCTCTCTCGCCTACGTCCCTCTTCACTCGCGGCCTGCCGCGCACGAGTTGGGCGGCCGCTGTTGCGTCCGTTGTGACAGGCGATCTGGCGGCGACGGAAACTCCCTGAGGTCACCATCCCAGTAGCTCCCACCAACTGTGACAGGTTCTCGAACATGAAGCAGTCGCTGCTTCTCGATAGGTGAGTGAGCATGCGAGAACGTTTGTACACTTACACGCAGCGACTTGCGCAATTGGGTACTGTTGCCCATCACGCTGGTCATGGTGCTCGTGGGCATGTTCCGCAACAATTTGATGCAGCTGTTTGAAGGCAAGCCTAAGCTTGCATCATTGGCGGCCTCTCGACAGCAGTATGTGTGCGGGAAGTGGCGCATAGTAAAAAAAAAACGAAATACAATTAATGCGCCCATGATGGAATGGATGGTGCTGACGTGTATGCAGAAATATATTGACGCGTGCTTCCGCTTTGCGTATGAACTATCCCATGATTCCACCCGCCTCGGTCGGTGCTCGTAAGACGTTTCTGGCGCGTGTGCTGACGGACGGGTCGTATTTGGATCCGGAGACGAAGCGCCTCCAGGAGAAGGCATTGAATCGAAAGCCCGATGAGATGCCCGAGAGCCCCTTTAACAATGAGGCTATGATGGAAAATATGATGGAGCAGGCGAAGAGGAGCCTGCTGATGATGGTGCCGCAGACGATGATTATGGGTTGGGTCAACTTCTTCTTCACTGGCTTTGTCCTAAGTACGTATGGGAAACATGCATGTCTCTTCGTTTACCCGTTCTTCTCACACGTTCAGTTCGTTTGCCATTCCCGCTGACGCAGCGATTCAAGGTGATGCTCCAGCGCGATATCGATACGGCTGATCTCGACGTGGCATGGGTATCGTCACTAAGCTGGTATTTCTTGAATCTGTACGGTCTCGATGCGATCTACCGCCTAGTCATGGGTAATACGCGCGCGGCTGATTCCATGCGTGATGTGGCTGCGTTTGGTGGTGGTGCCGCGCTCTTGAACAACCAGCAGATGCCCGGTCAGCAAGTAGATCACGCAAAGCTACATGTCGCTGAGCGTGAAAGTCTTAAGCTGATCGGCGCTGTGAATGTAAAGGGTGTCAAATGGGTTGGTGACGGCATCGAGGCGCGTGTCCTTGGTCTGTATGGCCAATCGTAGCTAATAGAAGAAATGCATGAGCATGCTTTTATGGACGTATGACTACATGCGGGTAGCATTTGTGATCGGATGGCATGGCTGACTGGTCGCGCCTCGTCCATGTGAGCAGCCCATTCGTGGCGCTGCGATGCTCGCCTGCATGACCGCTTTCTGTTGGGATGGGCTCAACGACTGTAGCGAGTCGGTTTCTCCACAAGCACACGTCCGACATTGACTAGTGGTACGTGTGCACGTGGAAACGGACGAGTAAGGGAGGGTGGAGAGAGAGAGAGAGAGAGAGAGTATATGTGTGTGTGGAGAGATAGGGAGGGGCAATGAGGCCGTAAGACCGCTTCAACGGTCAAGTTCGACCTTTACGCCCACGGCCGTGCGTTTGGGCGGGTCTTGACGTAGTACCACTACAGTGCTCCTTGAGAAAGCAAAAAAAAAATGAGCTGGCTCGATCGATCAGAGCATAAACTTGATGGTGGATACTGGGGCGAGGCAACCACGACGCTCCTTTGGTGTGAACGCAAGTACGAATGGTCGAAGTATGTGGCAGAGCCAGTGAACACGGTACGTAAGAGACAAAGTGCCGCTGAGGGATTGTTGGCCGTTATGATCGGAGACTTATGCGTCGCAGTTCACGAATCTGCTGTTTTTTGGCGCTGCTATTTATGCAATGTACCGCGTACATACGGAGCGTCTCGCGAGTCGATTTTACCTGTGCTCACTTGGCGTAGGTGTCGTAGGCTTCGGCTCATTCTTGTTCCACATGACGCTAAAGCACGAAGCGCAATTGCTCGATGAGCTCCCGATGATCTGGGTCGGTACACTCCTGACGTGGTCTATGCTGGACCAAACACTATTCTTTGGTTGGCGAGTCAATAGGCTAATACTGCCGACGGTCTTACTCTCGCTCGTGGTGTGGATCACAGTCACGTACGTTACAAACGGGGACCCAGTGTTTCACCAAGTGGCGTATGCAAGCATTATGGTGGTCTCGATCACGCACGCGATCTTCATTATAGTGCATCCAAACGCGCCGCTGAATGTATCTGACTCGTCGCGGAGGATGCGTGCGGACGCACGCCGCCTGGAGCGTCAAGGCACTATTAGTTTCATCGTCGGCTTTGCCATCTGGAATGTGGACAACATTTTCTGTGGACGCCTGCGCGCAGCACGCGACGTTGTTGGATACCCGTGGGCCATGCTCCTCGAAGGCCATGGTTGGTGGCATATCTTCACTGGAATCGGTGCATACTTGCTCGTCTTGGCTTGCGAAGTGATTACAATGTCGTACATGGAGCATCCAGATAACTTTGTCATGGTATACTCGATGTTACCATACCTGAAACGTGTGAAACCATACAATCCATCTCACACTCTGCTGCGTGACTTTTCTGCGAAAAAGCAGCCACTGCAAGACGCGGGCGCGAAGAAGCAAAACTAAGAACATAGAAGCATGGTCGCGCACAAGCAAGAAACCGAGTTTTGCCTTTGGATGGACGAGCATCCGCGTCCACGCCAATCATCATGCCCGTGATCCTCAACGTTTCCGATTCTGCGCTGTGCACTCACCAGGCCACATGGTGTCGCATCAGCTCAGCCTTTGTCTCTTGCAGTTCTTTCTGCATAGCCTCCCGGGCCTGGTCCCAATCATCGTCAGCCTTGTCCATGTCTTCATCCACACGCTCTTCCTGCTCGTCCAGCGCATCTTCCTGTGTTGGTAGGAGCTTACGTGGCAGATAGTACACCTCGTAATCCGCTGTCAACATGGCGTTGTTCTCGACCGCTCCACAAAGCGGCACTTGTGGCACAATACGTGCGGCTGTGGTAGCTGTGACTTCCATCGCATCTCGAGGCGCCAGCGCATCTGAGTTGCTTGCATTCTTCTTCGTGTGAGTAACAAGAAACGACGAGAGCCGCCGCTTATTCGCACGTGCCGTTCGATGAGCCATTTCAAAGGCCACGAGTGACTCTGCGAGGTCCCGCACACGCTGTGCCTTTTGACGCATGCTAGCCCGTTCTGCATCATGCCGACGGCGTTCTGCTTCGTGTGAATCCTGTTGCCGGGCTGATGCCTGTGATGTAGATGTTAGGGCAGCTTCCGGCGCCGATGGTGGAGACGAAACGTCCTGCCGTCTGTCCTGGTCTGGATGCGACGGCGCATGGCGCGTTGGCGTTTGTGCATCGCGCGCCTGCGTTAGCGTCGAGTGCAGCATGCCAAAGAGGCGTCTTCCACGCTGACGCTCGTCTATACTGCGCCTAGCTCGCGGTGCTTGTGCTGAGGGAGGCTCAGACACGGGATTCGAGGCAGGTTCTGGCGCAAGGTCTGGGGCCGGCGCCATGTCGATGTTATCGTCGTCCATAATGTAGGACGTGCGTTGCAGTGAAAAGGAGGATAATGCGCTTGCACGCAGCGAAGAAAAGACGCTACCGACGAGAGAGAGAGAGTGAGAGAGAGAGAGGAGAAGATAGGATAGGGTAGGGTAGGGTAGGGTAGGGTAGAGAGCAGAGACTGGCCAGGTCGTTCAGACTGGCGGATTCAGCAAAATGCCGTCGCCGTCGCCGCCGTCGCTGTGCGTATCAGGTTGCCCCTGCCTCAGACAAGAAAGCCAGGGCGTGCTTGTGGAGGGAAGCGGCGCTCACGGCTGTCGTTGGCATCTGTTCTTACATAAGCATGCACACTACCTCTCACGCTGGTGACGCGAGCGTGGACGAGAATCTGTGAGACACGATTTCACATATCCCCACTGGCGTTGTGGCGGCAGACGGGCTTGCAGACCCACTGATACTGGGCATGGACGAAACAGACACGCTCTTCGGAACGTCGTCTTTGGAGAGTGCTGTGCATACGCGACGAACGGAGCCTGTACGGGAAGAGCCGACGCATGTGCTGTTCAGCACCGACGACGACTTTGATTTGCTTGGTGGAGACGATCTCGTGAAGCAGCCAGAGAGCGACGCATTCTCGGTGTTTAGTACGGCTGATGCACAAGCAGTGCCGGATGGTATCGCACCGAAGGGATCTTCGTCCCTGCGTGACGATGGCTCGCTCCTGAGCAAGGACGACGATGCATGGAGCTTTATGGACCATGTGCCAATGCGGCCCATGGGCTCAAGTAAGCTCATTGAGGCTGATGACGACGACGAGTTCCCCGATGAGTCCGTCGATGCGTGGACCATGTCTCAAAGGCGGTCCAAGATGCGCCCTGGCCATGGCGCGTCTTCGTCGGCCGTGTCTTCTTCTACACAGCGTGGTGGCAGCGGGGGTCGTGGACTTTCATCCTCCTCGACTAGCGCGCGTCTCCCCAGCACGTCATCTTTATCAGAGCCGGCCGCACCCGCATCCAATGCGTCAAAGCTGATGCGCCTCCTCTTGGCTGATGCCAAATGGCAACTCACATCCATTCGACAGCGCTTGCGCCGGCAGATTCGGGCGTTGCGTGGCATTCCTATGGGCAGCGACAAGCGCCGGATTGTCTTGAATGATGCAGGCGCGAACGTGAATGACGACTTTAGCAGCAACCAGGTCATGACGAACAAGTACAACCTCGTGACGTTTGTGCCGGTGTTTTTGCTGGAGCAGTTCTCCAAGTATGCAAATGTATTTTTCCTGTTTATCGGGTGTATCCAGCAAATCCCTGGTGTGTCGCCCACGAATCGCTGGACCACATTAGTGCCTCTAGGAATTGTTTTGCTAGTCGCTGCAGCGAAGGAAATCGCCGAAGATTGGCGCAGGTATACGTCTGATATGGAGATGAATGCGCGTCTTGTGCCCGTGCTGGTCCACGACACATGGGTGCCGAGGGCATGGCGCGACGTGTGCGTGGGAGATATTGTGCGTGTGTCGCGCGATGAGTTCTTCCCTGCCGATCTGGTCCTGCTCAGCAGCTCCGAGCCAGAGGGGCTTGCGTACGTCGAGACGGCGAATCTTGATGGCGAGACGAACCTCAAGGTGAAGCAGGCACTCCCGGCCACGGCGCCTCTGACGTCGGCTGCGAGTGTCGCAGCTCTGCGTGGTGAGCTAACATGCGAGGCACCGAACAACAGTCTGTATACGTTCGATGGGACACTTCAGCTGCCGGGGCATCCGCCGCGGCCCGTGGGGCCGGACCAGCTTCTGCTGCGTGGCGCGCAGCTTCGGAATGCGCCTTGGCTCTATGGGCTTGTTGTCTTCACTGGCAACGACACCAAGCTGCTGCAGAATGCGACCAAGACGCCCATCAAGCGCACGCGCGTCGAGAAGCATGTGAACTCGCTGATTCTCTCGTTGTTCGTGCTGTTGCTGGCGCTCTCGCTCATATCCAGCATTGGCTCCCAGATCTACCTCGGATCTGCCCCCGCATATCTGATGACCCAGCTCGACACGCGGAGTGGTGCGCGCCAGTTTGTCGAGTCGGTGCTTACGTTCATTATTCTGTACAACAGTCTGATTCCCATCTCGCTCATCGTGTCGATGGACGTTGTGAAACTGCAGCTGGCGAATCTGATCAACTCGGACCTGGATCTGTACTATGAGCCACAGGACACGCCTGCACTGTGCCGCCGCTCGAATCTGGTGGAAGACCTGGGACAGATTGACTATATCTTTTCCGACAAGACCGGCACGCTCACACGGAATGAGATGGAGTTTCGCCAGGCGTCCATCGCTGGCGTCGCCTTTGCTGACGCTGTGAATGACGCGCCTCCTGGCGAGCGGTACGCATGGGGCGACCTGCGCGAGATCCTGGCTCGTGGCGACACGCTTTCCCACCATGTGCACTCGTTCCTGTGTGTGCTCGCCGTATGCCACACAGTGATTCCCGAGCTGCGCGATGGACAGGTCGTGTTCCAGGCATCGAGCCCCGACGAGGCGGCGCTCGTCGCTGGCGCCCAGGCGTTGGGCTATGTGTTTACGACACGCAAGCCTCGCTCCGTGTTTATCCAGGTGCATGGCACAGAGCTCGTGTACGAGCTGCTGCAAGTATGCGAGTTCAACTCAGCACGCAAGCGGATGTCGACGGTCGTCCGCGAGCCGGATGGGCGCATCGTCGTGTATTGCAAAGGCGCGGACACTGTCATTCTGCCGCGATTGCGGCCCGCCCAGCCACATGTAGACGTGACGCTCCAGCACCTCGAGACGTATGCGTCTGATGGTTTGCGGACGCTCTGCGTTGCGTGTCGCCCACTCGAGGCGTCTGAGTACCAGGCATGGGCACAAAAGTACGAGGCAGCCGCTGCCCAGCTTGACGGACGCCAGGCTGCGCTGGATGCTGTAGCTGAGGAGCTCGAGCGGGATATGGACTTGCTGGGTGCGACGGCGATTGAGGACAAGCTGCAGGAAGGCGTGCCTGATACGATCGCGACGCTGCAGATGGCTGGCATTCACGTGTGGGTGCTGACGGGCGATCGTCAAGAGACTGCGATCAACATCGGGTACTCCTGCCGGCTCATCTCTGAGTCGATGAATCTGCTGATCGTGAATGAGGCCGCGGCCGCCGACACGGCAGCGGTGATCCACCAGCAACTCACGACGATCGAAGCACATCCCGATGCCATCAACGAGCTCGCCCTGATCGTCGAAGGCCGCAGCTTGCAGCACGCTCTGCAAGCGCCCGTGTCAGATGCTTTCCTCCGCCTCGCTTCCCAGTGCAAGGCGGTGATGTGTTGCCGAGTATCGCCCCTGCAAAAGGCGCTGGTCGTCGAACTTGTCAAGGCAAACACAGGCTCGGTTCTCTTGGCCATTGGCGATGGCGCCAACGATGTGGGTATGATCCAGGCCGCACACGTAGGCGTCGGCATCAGCGGCCATGAAGGTCTGCAGGCGGCTCGCAGTGCGGACGTCTCCATCAGCCAGTTCCGGTTCTTGCGCAAGCTGTTGCTCGTGCATGGGAATTGGAGTTACGCGCGACTGAGCAAGATGGTACTGTACTCGTTTTACAAGACTGTGACACTGTACGTGACCCTGTTTTGGTACACGTTCTACAACGGATTCTCGGGTCAGACTGCGTACGAATCATGGTCGCAGTCGTTCTACAACGTGGCGTTCACGATGCTGCCGACGCTGGTGATTGGGATCTTCGACCAGTACGTGAGTGCGAGGATGCTGGAACGGTACCCCCAACTATACCATGAACCATTTTTCACAGGGCGCGCAATTGGAGGATGGATGATCAACGCCGTGTACCATTCCATTGTGAATTTCTTTTTCGTTGCGTACATGTTTGAGGCTCAGACTGTCAAACATGATGGATACCCTGGATACCAATGGCTGTGGGGCACGACGCTGTACTTTTCTGTCCTAGTGACGGTGCTGGGCAAAGCGGCACTCGTGTCGAACCTTTGGACTCGATACACGCTACTGGCCATCCCAGGGTCGTTTGGTGTGACGATCGTCTTCTTTGTTGTATTTGCGACGGTAGCACCGGCTCTTGGCGTGTCCATGGAGTATTCGTTCATTGTGCCACGGCTCCTTGGCCTGCCTCGCTTCTGGCTCATAATCATCTTCGTCCCCATTCTGTCGCTTTTGCGTGATTTAGTATGGCGTTACTGGCAACGCACGTACCACCCCAAGTCCTATCACATTGTGCAGGAAATGCAAAAGTATCAGTTGCAGGACGTGCATCCTCGCACTGATGAATTTCGAAAGTACGTGGCATTCATTCTAACACTTTCGCAGAAACATCCGCAAAGTCCGTGCTGTGCAGCGCATGCGCCGGTCGCGTGGCTATGCATTTTCGCAGACCGAGGGCGATCAGGCGCACCTCGTGCGGCAATACGACACGACCAAGGCTCGTCCTGCGGGCCTGTAAATTTGCCGGCAATACTTCTAGTTGACTGTTTTTAGTACGCTCCCTTGACTACTTAGTATCTGTATGTGTCATGATGCAATCAGTCCGTGACGACTCAATATCACGTGTATCCAATGACAGAGAGAGAGAGAGAGAGAGAGAGAGAGAGAAAGAGGAAAACGAAAGAGACAGAGACGAATGGGAGACAAAGTGTAGGGTGAGTGGCCAAGAACGTCACACATGCGGGCATGTCAAGGCGGCGTGGTAGTTGGTGTATTCCTTGATTCGACTATCATTATGGCGATTTCTTATAGCGTGATGCATCCAACGGGAAGAGCTGATCGAATTTTATCCGATCCAAGAACCATGGTTCCGTATCAGTATAGGGGAGTGACAGACGGTGCTCACGCGCGACGCGCTCCTGTGGTGAGGCGACGTAATTGGGCGGCACACCCCAGTCCGTCGTACCACGAATCACACGGCGCCACAAACTGCGCAAGCCGCGCTTTGGCGGCTCATGCACAAGGGAACTCGCTTCTGGATTCGCAGATAGCTGGAAAGCCAGACGTGCGTCGCCAACTCGCAACATCAGTGTATCCTGCTGATCGTACTTGGAAGATGTAGCTTGGTATCGAATGAGGTGCGCGCGTGTGGCCGGCGAGACCAGCTCTTTCTTGGTCTTGATCAGCTCACTCCACACCTGCATTTCGCTGCCTTCCGCAGAGCCTTGCAAACGATACACGGCTTCTAGAGGCACGAGTCGCTCGCACCTGTCCGTCAAGGAGGGCAAGCCAGCTCGTTCGAAGAATGGTCGATTCCTGAGCGAGGAAGGCAGGTAGCGACTCGGTGCAGGAGCAGCTGTCCGTACTCCAAGCATCTGCTTGGCTGGGTATACAGTGAGACGCGTTACCATGCGGCTTGGTGCATACCAAAAGTACCATCCACACAACGACGCTATGAGCACGGTGCCGCCAGCGAGGGAGTACCGGATGCCTGGGCGCGCTAGTTCAGGCTGTGTGTCATCACTTGGGAGAAGTGGCCACACCAGAAAGTCACGGATGAACAGCCCAAAATTAAGGCCTGCCAACACGAAGCAAGCTCCGGCAATGTAAAAGTATGGTTTACGCATATACGAGCCGCCGCGGTAGATCACGCGCACGCCGTCGGCATGCGATTTGTGCGCTGCATGCGTTGCGAAAGACCGCCATGCTGATGACCATGGAATCATGCCTGGCCGGCGACCGCAGGTCCACATCGTTATGAGCTACGACGAGAAGTGAAGAGGTGGACTGACGAAAGTTCACGAGGAACGTGCGTGCTAAGTGTAATGTGACTTGGCCTTGGCTGGAATCTCCCCATCTTCCATGTATAGAATGGGATGAGCTGTCGTCTGCTTACGTAACTTCCATGTAGGCGTGGAGCCCAGAAAATTTGATGAGACTGTTCCGCTCACACGTACGAACTCACGCGTGTTTTGGCTTGGTTTCATTGATTATCACTTTGGCGGAGGGGGGCGAGCTTGCATTTGTGGTGCATTTGGGGGTGATAAAGTTGTGACACAACCCACGAAAAAATAAAAGAGCGAGAATAAGAGGTCTGAGCGTTAAGCCAGTTTGAAAGAGAGTCGCAGCGTTTTACAGGCATGAGCTCAGAAAGTCCAGCAGGGAGTAATTGGGAATCCTTGCGCAAGAAACTGCACGGCTCACCGACGTCTTCCGTAGTGCGCAAAAAGCGATCCGCTCAGCAAATGCACACATTGTCTGCTACTACGAAGCAGGTACGACACAGCAAGTCGGTAGAACTACCTTCCAAGAATCCGTTGTGGTTCGCCGATGACCTGACGCCCGAGGATCTGGCGCTCGCCAAAAGCATACAAGCAAGCAAGTCGTCCGATTCGACTGCATCAGGGACGCATGAAACATCACAGGCCCAGACGCAGGTACTTCAATGGGAAGGTGTACTTGATGAAAAGACTAAGCGCAGGCTCGTACTTGGCGAGCCTGTGAATCCGTCGCCGGCGAAACAGACCATTGGCAACTATGTGGCGATCGATTGTGAGATGGTCGGCGTCGGTCCACGAGGTACGGGAAATGCCCTTGCTCGTGTATCGATCGTAAACTGGCATGGCCATGTTGTTCTGGATACGTTTGTCAAGCCGAAGGAACGGGTCACAGACTACCGCACGTGGGTATCAGGTGTGCGTCCGGGTGACCTAAAGAAGGCGCCGTCCTTCGCCACCGTTCAAGCACGTGTGGCAGACATCATCAAAGGCCGTGTGCTTGTTGGGCATGCGATTCAGAATGATTTGCGCGCATTGTTGTTGTCGCATCCGCGGCCGAAGATCCGTGACACGGCCGGGTTCAAGCCATTGCAGGAGTTGTCGGGCAACAAGAGCCCTGGTCTGCGGACATTGTCAAAACTTGTACTTGGCATCGAGATCCAGAAGCACAAGCAGGAACACAGCTCTGTCGAGGATGCACAAGCGACGATGGCTGTGTTCCGCACGCAGAAACGTGCATGGGACGAGCTGCTCGGTATTGCCAAGAAAGAGCCGGTGTCCAACACTGGCACCGCCATCACCACCACGAGCAGTGCTGCCACGACTGGCTCCACAAAGAAGGGTCAGCTGAAGCGTCGTGTATCTTTACCGTCGATGCAGGCACGGCCCAAGGCAGCCGCTGCCTGGTGGGAGGAGGAGGTGCAAGATTACAATGCCCAGGCCACCTAGCTACCGATGTGTGCACTATTTCCAAACAGGGACTTGTACATGAATGCCTCGCTGAGCAGCATTTCCGCATCATGATCGGACCAGTGCTGAGTCGGCAGACTTTGGAGGAACATGATGATGGCCTGAAAGTCCATCCTCAGCAGCTCTTTGCGCCAGCGATGCAGGAATACAGCGCACACGAATGGATGAAATTCGGAAAACGAGTCGGCGCCTTCGGCCAAGTATGTGTCCCAGATGCGGATGATACTCTTTACACTCATTTCGCGCATGAGCAGGCAGTTCATCCAGCGGAACGAGAACTGCATGTACTCAACACCTTGCTCGGCCAAGTGCTCGTGAAGTGGCGCATCGATGCGCTTGACTACGTCGGCCATAATGCTCAGCTGCCGCAGAATCCCTGGCTGTGCAAAGATGTAATTGTCTTGGATGCCATCGAGCAGCTTCGACATGCACCAAAACGTATCGGCCTCGAGGGCCTGGCGCACGTAAAGGGGTAGCGATGCAAACTCGAACGTCTCGGGGTCGGAATCAATGTATGCACTCAGGAACACCTCAAAGAATGGCGTCACAAGATCGTTGATCCCCTGAACATAGCCTGATGCAGGATGTCGAATGGCCCAAACATACAGTATGCGCTCTAGAGCCCGCTGCGTTTCGGCCTGCTGCCAGAGCCGCAGGCCTGGATTCGTTCGCGGCACGTCGATGCGAATCTGGTGCCATGCCGCACGGTCAAGTGACTCTGTACCATGTGCAAAGGCCCTGTCGACGCCCGACATGTACTCAGCCCGTTTTCTCGCGAGTGTCGCCGTGCGGATCGACGATGTAGCTGGCAGATAGCCGAGCAAGAGGGGCCATACGATCGGGCGCAGATCGGGCGGCACACCTTTCCAAGCGAGCGAGCGAAGCGCTGCTAGGTCAATGTTGTCATTTTGCAGGCATTGCTCGAGACGCTCTCGATTACGGATGGTGCGTGTAGATGTGCGTCGTTCGAGGCCACTCTCCACGTCGGCTGATGCAGCGCGCGAGGCAGGCGGAGGTGCGCCAGATGCCGGTGTTGAGGACGACGACAGCGGAGTATTTGACGCCGTGTTTCGTGCAGATGAGGTAGTATTGGATTTAGGTGCTGTGGATACGTAAGTAAGGGTCTCTGGAGACATAGGTGTGGTAAATACGCCGTCGTTCATCGTCGCAATAGGATCAAAGGCCGCTGCGCCGACCCAAGTACTAAGAAACGATTGAGCCACATCTTCAGTGGGCTGCGATGCTGGAGCGAGTGGCTCCTCTTGCTTCGGCGTGGCAGGCTGCGAAGGCGCGGGGATTGACATGGTATACGTGAGCATTTTTGATTTGGGTAGGAGGTTCAGAGGGTCTTCGACAACGGCCTCCAAATACCCATTTTTCCTCGTGTCGAGATGTGGTGACGTCGTCATGGCTATGCTACGCTCTGCCCAGTGGACGACGTGTCCATCAGCATCGTCTGTCGTGGCCGATGGTGAGACTATGCGCTGGGACGCACTTGCTGCAGCACCGACGCGCGGCGCTGCGAGACGTGCCGACAGTGTTGCGGATGTCGATGCATGTGGCGATCTCTCCAACGTACTCTCAGCTGCGCCGTACGGGACAGGTGGCGTCCCTGATCTTGCATCTGCAGGATGTACATCATACATGTCCGATGTCATGAGTGTCCATGCGCCATGCGAGGAAGGCGCCGGCGCCGTGTAGTGGTGATGACGTTCAGCTGGTAACGATACTGGCTCTGTGGCAACACGTGTGACAAACTCATCGTCGTCTGAATTGGATGCCCACGCTTCGTCGTCGTCCCAGCCCTCACGTCGACCAGGTCGCGAAGGCGTCACGCGCACGCCTCGCGGCATCCTTGTCTCTGAATTTTGGCCGAGGTTTATGTATCAGTTACGGCAACGAAACGACGCGAATGATAGGCACGCTTTACGACGCGCAGGCGCTTGTGTCGAATTGGCTTGTAGCGACTCCAACGACGTTCGCAACTGCCTCAGCCGACCAATGCTCTTCGACCCAAAAACCACATCAAGACGCACCTGCCACCCTGACTGATCACGTGGAATTGAAGCACTGACTCTGTTTCGCCAACAACACCAAGGCACCTATCTAGGCGGAGGGGGATGCCCTAAAGCGATACGAAGCAGCACACGAGGTATGATAATGTGCGCATAAGGAACGAGCACAGTACATGGTTAGCACAACCGGACTCGTACTATGAGGCATAGAGCGAAGCTAATTCTGGGCACAGCCTATGTAGAGCAAAGTACGTGTAGCTAGGGGGGGGGGGGA